>Ga0209085_1000034_pt1 | contig 93367 bp, 98 predicted proteins | sample C_131016_EF_Meta_FD_187310 | JGI IMG/M metagenome (GOLD analysis project Ga0209085, IMG submission 187310) | Freshwater microbial communities from Lake Croche, Canada to study carbon cycling - C_131016_EF_MetaG (SPAdes) (version 2) | ecosystem: Environmental > Aquatic > Freshwater > Lake... | reverse complement strand
GTATGGATCGAGCTACTGCAGATACATGGGTATGTTAGCCACTATGATGAATTCCCTTGCATTACAAGATGCTTTGCGTCAAAAGGGGGTTGAGGCGCGCGTGCAATCCGCTCTTAGAATGGATCAAGTAGTTGAGCCTTACATTCGTCCGCGTGCGATTCGTGCAATGCGTGAAGGCAAGGTAGTGATCTTTGCAGCGGGTACGGGCAACCCATTCTTCACAACCGATACAGCTGCTGCGCTTCGCGGGGCTGAGATGGGTGTAGATGTCATGCTCAAGGCAACCAAGGTAGACGGCATTTATAGTGCTGATCCTGTCAAAGATCCGACAGCAACTTTATACAAGACCATTACATTTGATGAAGCAATCATTAAAAACTTGCAAGTCATGGATGCCACTGCATTTGCTTTATGTCGTGATCGTAAATTACCGATCAAAGTATTTTCGATTCTCAAGCCAGGCGCATTAATGCGCGTAGTGCAGGGTGAATCTGAGGGTACTTTGGTTCACGTTTAATAGGAGGCCTGATGTCTGCAGCAGAAATTAAATCCACAACCGATCAAAAGATGCAAAAGTCTCTTGAGTCTTTGAAAAGTAGTTTGGCAAAGATTCGCTCTGGACGTGCTAACCCTGGAATTTTGGAGCACATTCAGGTGGAGTACTACGGTAATCCAACGCCTTTGAGTCAAGTTGCAAGCTTAGGTTTAGCCGATGCCCGCACCATTAACGTTCAGCCATTTGAAAAGACGATGGTTGCCGTTATCGAAAAAGCGATTCGTGATTCTGATTTGGGCTTAAACCCAGCATCACAAGGCACTGTGATCCGTGTACCAATGCCTGCTTTGACAGAAGAGCGCCGTCGCGATCTCACCAAAGTTGTAAAGAGCGAGGGTGAAGATACCAAGATTGCTGTACGCAATTTACGTCGTGATGCCAATGAGCATTTAAAACGCTTAACTAAAGATAAAGAAATTTCTGAGGATGATGAGCGTCGCGCGACTGAGGATATTCAGAAGATGACAGACAAGGCGGTGATCGATATTGATAAGATCGTCTCTGAAAAAGAAAAAGAGATCATGACGGTTTAAGCGCCCGATTGAATTTAAGTCTCTCATGACCCAACACCTCAGTTCAACCCAAGATATTCCAGAGTTCAGTGCGATTCCTCGCCATGTGGCAATCATCATGGATGGTAACGGGCGTTGGGCCGGCAAACGCATGATGCCTCGTGTGGCTGGGCACTCTGAAGGTTTGTCTGCGGTTCGTAAGATTGTTCAGGAGTGTCACCGGAGTGGCGTTCAATACCTGACTATTTTTGCGTTTAGTTCTGAGAACTGGCGTCGCCCTCCAGAAGAAGTCGGTTTTTTGATGAAGCTATTTCTTAAATCCCTGAAAGGTGAGGTTGCTCGCCTTGTGGAAAATGATATTTGCTTGCGCGTAGTTGGTGATTTGAGTCGTTTCGATCCAGCCATCCAAGAAATGATTCAGTTTTCCGAAGAAAAGACTGCTGGGTGTGAAGCGATTACCTTAACCGTTGCTGCGAACTATGGCGGCCGCTGGGATATCTTGCAAGCCATGCGCCGTTGCCTGGAGGTCAATCCTAATCTGAAGCCAGAGCAAGTTACTGAGGAGCTGCTTGCGCCCCATCTTTCAATGGCCTACGCTCCAGAGCCAGATTTATTTATTCGTACCGGTGGCGAGCAGCGTGTGAGTAACTTCTTGTTGTGGCAACTGGCTTATACAGAGCTGTATTTCACAGATGCTTTATGGCCTGAATTTGATGAGCTTGAGCTGCGTAAAGCGTTCCATTGGTTTAGTCAGCGTGAGCGCCGCTTTGGCCGCACTAGCGCTCAGCTTGCATCGCAAGCCTTGAGTGACGCAGTCTGATTCTTTCAGTAGATCACCCATGCTAAAAACCCGAGTGATTACTGCCCTTGTTCTACTAGCAGTACTCTTGCCTATCCTATTTTTATTGCCAGCTATCTATATTGGCGCATTCTTCTTGGCAGCCGTATTAGCTGCTGCATGGGAATGGAGTGCTTTACTGAATCCGCAAGCTAGGCGGGCTGCTTGGCTCTATGCATTATTTTGCTTGACCATCATTTTGTTTCTACTGGTAATGCAAAACCCATCTTGGCAATTTGCATTACTACTCTTATCAGTCATTTTTTGGTTCTTTATAGCACCATTTATTTTGGCAAAAGGCATTAACCTTTCTTTACAAAAGTTGCGCCCATTTTATGTGGTGCTCGGCTTGATTTTATTGCCGGCAACTTGGTTTTCACTAGTCTTCTTAAGGGAGCTTGGCTTAGTATTTTTGTTGACAAGCATCGCTTTGGTTTGGGTTGCTGATATTGGCGCTTACTTTATTGGTAAGGCATTTGGTAAGCGCAAGTTGACTATCCAAATCAGTCCCGGTAAGTCGGTTGAGGGCGCCATTGGTGGTCTCATACTTTCTTATGGCTATGCATTGCTCTGCGTGATCTATTTGCCTTTTGAATCCACTATCTTCGGAGCTTGGGCAATTCGTTTTGGTTGGGTTGCAATGTTTTTGATGGTGACAGTTTTAGTGGCTTTCAGCATCTTTGGTGATCTATTTGAGTCACAGTTAAAGCGTTTGGCTGAGGTGAAAGATAGTAGCCATTTATTACCTGGACATGGTGGTGTACTTGATCGCGTTGATGCATTGATTCCAACAATGCCAATAGCAGCATTGCTAGCAGGATTTGTGTGATGACAATAAAGCATATTGCTATTCTGGGCTCGACAGGATCCATCGGCGTTAATACGCTGGATGTCATCCGTGCACATCCGGACCGATTTAAGGTGGCTGCCCTTACTGCCGGTAAGCAAGTTGATCGATTGGCGCAGCAGTGCGCGGAATTTAAGCCTGCCATTGCGGTTGTTGCAGATGCTGATGGTGCCGCTCGTCTCAAGCAAAAATTGCTTGAGCAAAAAACCAATACACAAGTGCTTTATGGTCCTCAGGCGCTTGTAAGTGCCGTTACAGATTCAGGATGTGACACTGTGATGGCTGCGATAGTTGGTGCTGCTGGTTTAGTGCCTACCTTAGCTGCCGCTAAAGCAGGCAAAAGAGTATTACTTGCCAACAAAGAGGCTTTAGTTATGTCCGGCAATCTATTTATGCAAGCGATGAAGCAGGGCGGAGGTGAGCTACTACCAATTGATAGTGAGCACAATGCCATCTTTCAATGTCTTCCCCCTCAATTCTCTAAAACACTAAATCCAAGTCTGGGAGTGGAAGAGTTGTGGTTAACTGCCTCTGGTGGTCCTTTCAGAAATACGCCTCTGGAACAATTGGGAGGTATTACACCTGACCAGGCTTGTGCTCACCCAAATTGGGTCATGGGTAGAAAGATTTCAGTCGATTCAGCCACGATGATGAATAAGGGTCTCGAAGTGATCGAGGCTTTTTGGTTGTTTGGCTTACCTTTAGAAAAAATTAAAGTGTTGATTCATCCACAAAGCGTGGTGCACTCCATGGTGCGTTACCGAGATGGCTCTGTGATTGCGCAATTGGGTCAGCCAGATATGCGCACTCCTATTGCTTATGGTTTAGCTTGGCCAGATCGTATCGAGGCTGGTGTTGCGCAGTTGAATTTGACTCAATTGGCAGCCTTAAGTTTTACCGAACCAGACTTGGCGCACTTTCCTTGCTTGTCTTTGGCTTTTGCAGCTGCAAAAGCCGGAGGTACGGCACCTACAGTTCTCAATGCGGCTAATGAGATCGCGGTGGCAGCATTCTTGAATGAAGGTATGCCTTATTTGTATATCCCTTCAGTTGTTGAGAGGACATTAAATGTAATGCCGGCTTCAGATGCAGACTCAATTGAATATATTTTGGATATTGATATACAAGCCCGAAAAGTGGCTCGTGACTGTATTAAATCCATCAACCCTTAATTTAAAAAAGTAATTAGGAATTCATTTGCAGGCACTTATTACTCTTGCTGCATTTTTAGTCACCCTAGGCGTCCTCGTGAGCTTTCATGAGTTCGGCCATTTTTTAGCTGCCCGCTTATGTGGAGTGCGCGTGATTCGATTCGCAGTTGGCTTTGGTAAGCCAATATTCACTTATATTGCGAGCAATAAAACAGAGTGGGTGATCGCCTCTATTCCTCTGGGTGGTTATGTGAAGTTACTGGATGGCCGTGATAGTCAGCAAACGATTGCCGCTACAGATGAGCTTGAGGCTTTTGATCACAAACCACTGTGGCAGCGTTCCCTGATTGTTGCGGCCGGCCCATTCGCCAACTTTTTCTTAGCAGTCTTTTTGTTTGCTGTGATTTACGTTTCTGGCGCACCACAATTGCCGGCGATATTAAAGGCCCCACCTGAAAATTCAGTGGCTGCCAAGCTGGGTTTTGAAGGAGGGGATCGCGTGATTGGTTGGCAGGCGCTAGCAAATTCAAATTCAGTAGCTCTTTCTGGTGAGTTCGAACCTGTTCTCAGTTGGAATGCTTTGCGCTGGACTCTTTTAAACGCCCTTACTGGTGAGACTGGGTTTTCCTTAGAAATGCAGACTCCTGCGGGCGGTCGCTATATCAAGACCTTTTTAGTCAGCGACTTGCCTCAATTGAGTCCTCAAACTGACCCCCTGTTAGCTCTTGGCATTTTGCCTAAGTCGGTGCCCTTACAGGATTGGGATGAGTTGAAGTTAGGTCCGCTGGATGCCATGGAATTTGCTGCCGAGAGGGTTTGGCTGGTTACCAAGGTCTCTATCAGGTTAATGGCTGGGATCTTTACCGGAAATACCTCCCTAAAACAGCTGGGAGGACCCTTGAGTATTGCGGATATGGCAGGTAAGTCTGCCCAGGTAGGTTGGCAGCCGTTTTTTGCATTTTTAGCACTGATAAGTGTTAGCATTGGTCTCTTGAATTTGCTCCCTTTTCCGATGCTAGATGGGGGGCAGCTCCTGTATGATGCATGGGAGATGGTCGCTGGTAAGCGGATATCGATTTCGATGCAAGAACAGTTCCAGAAGGTGGGCTTTCTGCTGTTGATTTCTCTATCTCTTCTAGCCTTATTTAACGATTTACAACGCTACCTTTCGCCTTGAATTTTCTGACCTTGCCTTTGCGTATTTCTACTCGTCTTATTGCACACCTTTTGTTGGTGCTTACTGCTGCATTCAGTTTAAATCTTCATGCAGCTGAATCTTTTGTCGTTAACGATATTCGTATCGAAGGATTGCAGCGCGTAGAGCCGGGTACGGTATTTAGTTATCTACCCGTACAGGTTGGAGAGACCTTTACAGAAGAAAAGGGTGCGGAAGCGATTAAGGCTTTATACAGCACTGGCTTTTTTAGGGATGTACAAATTCAGGCTCAAGGCACTGTTCTGATTGTGATCGTTGAGGAGCGACCTTCAATTTCTCGTATCGAGTTTACGGGGATGAAAGAGTTCGACCAAGAGATTGTTAGAAAATCTCTAAAAAGTGTAGGGGTTGCTGAAGCTCGTTTTTATGATAAAGCGTTAATTGATAAGGCCGAGCAAGAGCTAAAACGTCAGTATGTGGGCAAAGGCATGTATGCAGCAGAGGTGGTGGCGACAATTACCCCACTTGAGCGCAATCAGGTAGCAATCTATTTCAATATTGATGAAGGCCCTGTTGCTAAAATTCAAGAGGTCAACTTTATTGGTAATGAAGTATTTAGTGAGGGCACCCTCAAATCTGAGATGCAGCTAAAGACGGGTGGATGGTTATCTTGGTATAGCAGGGATAACTTGTACTCGAAGCAAAAGTTGACTGCTGACTTAGAGACGATTCGCTCTTATTACTTAAATCGCGGGTATCTTGAATTTGTTATCGAGTCTACTCAGGTATCTATTACTCCTGATAAAAAAGGTATTTATCTCACCGTCAGCATTAAGGAGGGTAAAAAGTTCACAGTGAAAGATGTGCGTATAGCTGGTGATACCTTAGGTAAAGAGGCTGAGCTAATACAATTGATTACATTAAAGCCAGGTGATACCTTTTCTTCTGCTAAGTTGACGGCAAGCACTAAAGCAATCGCTGAGATCTTAGGCTCCTATGGCTATGCTTTTGCAACCATTAATCCGCAGCCGGATGTACGCCGTGATTTAGCTGAAGTTGATCTAACTCTGGTAGTTGATCCAGGACGCAGAATTTATGTGCGTCAAGTTACGATTTCTGGCAATGCAAAAACACGTGATATTGTTATTCGTCGCGAGATGCGCCAGTTTGAGAGCTCTTGGTTTGATAGCGATAAGATTGATCTATCTAAAAAGCGTTTAGGTCGATTAGGTTACTTTACTGAAACCGATATCATTACTGAAGATGTTTCCGGATCCCCTGACCAGGTTGACGTCAAGGTTGCAGTCAAGGAAAAGCCTACCGGTGCAGTAACCCTTGGTGCCGGCTTTTCTTCTACAGAAAAATTAATTTTGTCTGCTGGTATCAATCAAGATAATGCATTTGGTACTGGCACAGCAGTAGGCCTGAATCTTGCTTTGGGCAAGATTAATCAAAATCTAACCTTGTCGAATTACGATCCTTATTTCACTGAGGATGGTATTAGTCGATATACCGATTTGTTTTATAGGTCTTCAAAGCCTCTCTATTATGCTGGCGATGCAGATTATCAAATTAAGTCCGTTGGCTCAAACATTAAGTTCGGCATTCCTTACACTGAAGTGGACCGCGTTTTCTTTGGAACTGGTGTTGAGTCTTTTCGTATTCAAACATCCTTGAATACGCCCCAGCCTTACTTAAATTATGCTATGAATTATGGTGTTGCGGCACCGGGATATCCTGGAACCTTGACCACCTTCAACATTCCGCTGACTGTTGGTTGGGCTCGCGATGGTCGAGATAGCGCCCTCATTCCATCGTCAGGATCTCTGCAACAATTATCTACAGAGGTTGGTACCCCCGCTGGAAATATGACCTTCTATCGTCTATTTGGTCAGTACCAGAAGTACCACTCATTTTCAAAAGGCAATATATTATCTTTTAACGGTGAAGTTGGTTATAGTCAGGCTTATGGAAATAATCCATTCCCAATTACTAAAAACTACTATGTAGGCGGTATTGGGTCAGTACGTGGATATTCGCCTGGATCCATAGGTCCTCAGTATTACAACACGGTTCTTGGTAGAGATCAGCCAACCGGGGGTCAATCCAAGATCGTAAGTAATGTCGAGTACACCGTCCCCGTTCCAGGTTCGGGCGTCGATAAGACCCTGCGAGCCTTTGCTTTCGTGGATGGGGGCAATACTTTCGGGCAAAATATCAATCTTGTTTTGAGTTATTCTTATGGTTTGGGTATATCATGGATTTCACCTTTGGGGCCGCTCAAATTTAGCTACGGTATTCCGTATAAGCCTTACCCAGGCGCGAATGTACAGCGTTTACAGTTCCAGGTTGGCACAGCGTTTTAATTGTTTGAGGAAAGCTTTATGAAGTTCTATCAATTTTCAAAATGGATTCATATCAGTTGTGTTGCTGCAATTACAGCACTTTTTGCCTCACAGGTGTATGCGCAAGATGCTGGTACGCGCGTAGCGGTTGTGAACTCAGAAAAAGTATTCAATGAGTCCAGCTTGGCAAAGGCAATGCAAACCCGCCTGCAAAATGAATTTACTAAGCGTCAAAATGATTTGCGTGATAGTGCCCAAAAGATTAAGTCCGCAGCTGAAAAGTTAGATCGTGATGCTGCCGTAATGAATGAAGCAGAGCGGATTCGTCGTCAGCGTGAATTAGCAGATCAGGATCGTGAATTGCAGCGTAAACAACGTGAATTTACAGAAGACCTGAATCAGCGGACATTTGAAGAGCGTGCCAAGATCGCTGAAAAAGCAAACTTAGTTCTCAAGCAAATTGCTGAGCAAAGAAAAATTGACGTCATTGTTCAAGAAGCTGCTTATGTTAGCCCTAAGGCCGACGTAACTGATGATGTCATCAAGGCTTTGAATAGTCTCAAGTAAGTTTTATGCCCACCGCCATCGAGCTGGCCGAACTGTTTCAAGCAAGCTTGGTGGGTGGGGCATCCCAACTATTCATTGGGCTTGCTCCTCTAGAGCGGGCGCAATCAAACCAAATATCTTTCCTGGCTAATCCGCTTTATCGCCAACAGGCAGGCGATAGTCTTGCAGGTGGACTCATTCTGAGTCAGTCCGATTTAGAATTTTTGCAAGCGAATCCAGGCGCTAGCTCATCAAAGCGGACTTACTTTGTCTCTAAAAATCCTTATGTAACTTTTGCCAGAATGGCGCAGTTTTTTGCAAAAGAAAGCTCGCCAAAATATGCTCCTGGAATACATCCAAGCGCCGCGATAGATTCAACAGCAATTGTTCCTGCTTCATGCCATATTGGACCCTTTGTGCAAATCGGCGCTGGCGTAAAGTTAGGTGAGCGTATATTGATTTTAGGAAATTCCTCGATTGCTAGAGATAGCCTCATTGCGAGTGATACGCTGATATACCCTTCAGTTTCGATTTATTACGGCACTCAAATTGGCGAGCGCTGCATTATTCATAGTGGCGCTGTGATTGGTGCCGATGGTTTTGGATTTGCACCGGATTTTTCTGCAACTGGCGGAGAGTGGGTCAAAATTCCGCAAACTGGTAGCGTAGTAATTGGTAATGATGTCGAGATTGGTGCCTCGACCACGATTGATCGTGGCGCCATGAGTGACACCATCATTGGCGCGGGTACTAAGATTGATAATCAAGTGCAAATCGCGCATAACGTCACTGTTGGTGAGTGCTGTGTCATTGCGGGATGCACCGCTATTTCGGGTAGCACCAAGATTGGTAACTTCTGCATCATTGGAGGCGCTTCGAATTTTGTAGGTCATATCACGATCGCTGATAGAACTACCATCTCTGGTAATACCACGATCATTCGCTCTATTACGGAGTCAGGACAGCATTTTACGGGTATTTACCCCTCAATGCCCCATAGCGCTTGGGAGAAGAATGCTGCCATCTTGCGTGGCCTGGATAAAATACGTCAACGCTTGCGTTTATTGGATAAAGGTAAGCAATCGGAGTCATAAGACTCCCTGGCAATTTAATACTAACTTTAAGCAGGTAAATTATGAGTAAAGCTAACGCAATCGATATCAATCGGATTTTGAAGGTATTGCCTCATCGCTACCCATTTTTATTGGTTGATCGTGTGCTTGAAATTACCCCTCAAGAAAGTATTATTGCGCTCAAGAATGTCACAATGAATGAACCCTTCTTCCAGGGACATTTCCCAGATTTTCCGGTAATGCCGGGAGTGCTCATTATTGAAGCGCTAGCTCAAACAGCAGCCTTGTTAACGTTTTCTGAAGAGCGCCCCGAAGATGCGGTTTATTATTTTGCAGGTATTGATGGCGCACGTTTTAAAAAACCAGTCCTGCCAGGTGACCAGCTCATCATGACTGCCAAATTAGAGCGCGGGCGTGCTGGCATTTACAAATTCGCAGTGCAGGCAAGCGTGGACGGCGAGATTGCGGCTGAAGCAAATATCACTTGTGCAGTTCGTACGAAAGGCGCGTAATGACTCAGATTCATGCATCCGCCGTAGTTAATAGCAAAGCGGAGTTGGCTAGCGATGTTGAGATTGGTCCTTATTCTGTTATTGGTCCTAATGTCAAGATTGGTGGGGGCACTAAGGTAGGCTCACATACGGTGATTGAGGGTTATACGACCATCGGCAAGGAAAATCATTTTGCGCATTTTGCTGCCATTGGTGGTCCACCACAGGATATGAAGTATCGCGGCGAACCTACACAACTCATTATTGGCGATCGCAATACTATTCGTGAGTTCACGACCATTCATACCGGTACAGCGCAAGACGAAGGTATAACTCGTATTGGAAGTGATAACTGGATCATGTCTTATGTACATATTGCGCATGATTGCCAAATAGGTAATCACACTATCTTCTCTAGTAATGCCCAAATTGCAGGCCATGTTCAGGTTGATGACTGGGCCATTATGGGTGGTATGTCTGGGGTACATCAGTTTGTGCGCATTGGGCAGCATGTCATGTTAGGCGGAGCCTCTGTTTTAGTTCAAGATATTCCGCCATTTGTGATTGCAGCTGGTGATAAGGCTAGCCCTCATGGAATTAACGTTGAGGGTCTCAAGCGCCGTGGATTTTCGAGTGAAACGATTTCTGCATTGCGTCAGGCTTATAAATTACTTTATAAGGATGGACTAAGTTTTGAAGATGCCAAGGTTGAAATTAAAACAATGATCACCGAACATGCAGGTGATGCTGCTACTGCAGAAAAACTGACTCAGTTTCATGATTTCATTGCCGCCTCTACGCGCGGCATTATTCGCTAAGGTTTCCTTTGCCTAAGTTAGCTTGTGTAGCCGGCGAACCCTCTGGTGATTTGCTTGCTGCACCAGTGCTCAGCGCATTGAATCAAATTCCAGATATGGCTGGTCTAGAGGTCTATGGCATCGGTGGTCCTCGTATGCAAGCTCAGGGCATGCGTTCCGATTGGCCTATGGAGACCTTGAGTGTTCGAGGCTATGTTGAAGCAATCAAACAGCTTCCTGCTATTTTGAAGCTCCGTAAAGAGCTTATCCAAAATCTGACAGGCGAAGGACGTCCGGATGTGTATTTAGGAGTAGATGCTCCAGATTTTAATTTAGGCGTTGAGTTCCATTTACGCAAAGCAGGTATTCCGACTTTGCATTTCGTTTCACCATCGATTTGGGCGTGGAGAGCAGGACGTATTAAGAAGATTTCCCAAGCTGTTGAGCGCATGCTATGTATTTTCCCTTTTGAAACTGAAATTTATGATCGAGCAGGCGTAGCTTCGACCTATGTGGGTCACCCACTGGCCAGTGAAATTCCGCTTGAGCCAAATACAAACCAGGCCCGAGAAAACATTACAAAAGAATTAAAACTTTCGAGTAATTTACTCGATGGAATTGTGATTGCCGTGTTGCCTGGTAGCCGTAGTTCAGAGATTGAGCTCATTACCCCAGTCTTTTTTGAAACGATGCAGTTGCTGACTGAGAAATTAAAAGGACAGAAGCTTCAGTTTTTAATTCCAGTAGCTACACCACAATTACGTCCGCCCCTCGAGGAGCTTCTACTTCAAGCTAAAAACCTGAATCCTGATATTCGGATTCAGCTACTGGATGGTATGGCTGATGAAGTATTGGAAGCCTCAGATGTAGTTTTAATTGCTAGTGGCACTGCCACATTGCAAGCAGCTTTATGGAAAAAACCAATGGTGATTTCTTATAAGGTACCTTGGTTGACTGCACAAATCATGAAACGTCAGGGCTACTTGCCATATGTAGGTTTGCCGAATATTTTATGTGGTGAGTTTGTAGTTCCAGAGTTGTTACAAAATGACGCTACTTCAGAAAAGTTAGCCCAAGCTCTCATTGATTGGTTGAATCATCCCAATAAAGTCGCCGAACTCAAGGCACGGTTTTCTCAAATGCATGAGACACTTCGTCGTCCAACGGGTCTCTTAGTTGCACAAGCAGTCGCTCAAACTATCATAAATAGTCGCCAGAAAAGAGTTCAGTCGTGAGTCTGATTTGGGTCTGCGGAGTGGATGAGGCTGGGCGAGGACCATTAGTTGGAGCGGTCGTGGCGGGGGCGGTAGTGCTGGACCCAAGCAATCCTATCGAAGGCTTAAGAGACTCCAAGAAACTGACTCCTGCACGGCGTGAGTTTCTCTACGAACAAATCATGGAGAAAGCAAGGGCCTGGGGTGTTGGCCAAGCCAGTCCTACAGAGATAGATGACATTAATATTTTGCAAGCTACCATGTTAGCGATGAGGCGGGCAATCGAGGATTTAACGGTGCGATTAGGCGCTTGGCCAGATAAAGCACTCATTGATGGTAATCGCTGTCCTGAGTTGCCGATATCTGCTGAGGCAATTATTAAGGGGGATGCCAAAGAGCCAGCGATTTCAGCGGCATCTATCATTGCGAAAGTAACACGCGATCGCCAAATGCTGGCATTAGACAGGCTACATCCTCAGTATGGATTTGCGCAGCATATGGGTTACCCAACTGAAGCACACTTCGCTGCTCTCAAAGAATTTGGTGCATGCGATGAGCATCGTAGAAGTTTTTCTCCTGTAAGAAAAGTTCTGGAAGGTGTTACAAGTTAGCAATGAACTTCGACCTCATTAGCTCTAAAGAAAATCCTCTATTTAAAGAGATACGCCTTTTGCAGGCGACTGGCTCAAAGGGTCAGAAGGCAAGGCTAGCCAGTGGCCAGGCCTTATTGGAAGGCATTCATCTCGTGCAGACCTGGGTGGGTGATCCTGCCTTAAGGACCTTATTGACTTCAGAGATTGGCCTTCAGAATGTAGAAATTTCACAGGCAGTATATGAACATATAGAAATATGCCCTGATACCAAAGTTTATCAACTGGATAGTGCCTTATGGGATTTATTCAGTGAGCTGGTGAATGCCCCACATATTGCTGGTCTACTCGATCTACCAAAGTCTTGCCTAACTCCGCCACAATCAATCGCTACGCTTGCTGGCGATGTGCTCATCCTAGATCGCATTCAAGATGCGGGTAATGTGGGGTCTATCTTGCGAACAGCTGCTGCCACAGGGTTCTCCCAAGTTATTGCTACAACGGGTTGTGCTCACCTATGGTCTAGTAAAGTATTGCGAGCTGGTATGGGCTCACACCGCCTTTTGGATCTATATGAAGGTTGGTCAAATCAGCAAGTACTCAGTGCAGTGACGGCCCCAATGTTGGCTGCTACTGCAGATGCTAACTGTGGAATCTACTCACTGCAACAAAGGCTTCAACATCCTGTTGTCTGGATCATGGGTAGCGAAGGGCAGGGAGTTTCTGAAGATCTTTTAGCTCAAGCCCAAGGAATATCTATCCCGATTGATGCCAGGGTGGAGTCGTTGAATGTTTCAACTGCAGCGGCAATATGCCTCTTTGAGACGCTTCGCATCAGGCGCAGTTAAATTAAAAACTAGCCCAGAATCGTTTTATCCGATTTCATGGCCTGTAATACAGTGGTTGCAATCTCTTCAATCGATTTGCTCGTGGTTAAAATCCAGGGGATCGATTGCTTTTTCATCATTGCAGTCGCTTCATTAATTTCATAGCGGCAATTTTCTAGTTTGGCGTAATTACTACCTGGACGTCGTTCGTTGCGAATTTCTGAAAGTCGCTCGGCATCAATCATGAGGCCAAAAATCTTTTGGCGGTAGGGTATTAAGTCTTTAGGCAACTGCCCCCGCTCAAAATCTTCTGGAATCAGAGGGTAGTTTGCAGCCTTCAACCCATACTGCATTGCTAAATAAAGGCTGGTTGGGGTTTTGCCAACCCGCGAGATACCAACCAATATGACATCAGCCTCAATTAGATTTTGATTTGATTGCCCATCATCGTGAGCAAGAGAGTAATTGATGGCTTCGATACGGTTCTTATAAGCCTCGGTATCTGCATTGTGATGCAGGCGGTTCATGGCATGGGTAGATTTCATCCCAAGTGCAGCTTCTAGGGGCGCCACAAAGGTTTGAAACATATCCAAAATAAGGCCGTTAGCTTTACTGACAATGTGATTGAGTTCAGGGTTCACCAAAGTAGTAAACACAATGGGCTGAACGCCGTATTTGTTAAGCGCTTGATTGATGTTGCTGACTGCCTCATGAGCCTTATCGACGCTATCCACAAAAGGAATGCGGATGTGCTTAAAAGCTGTCTCAAATTGAGCCAGAATCGATTGGCTGAAGTTCTCGGCAGTGATGCCGGTTCCATCAGAAACAATAAAAACGATACGGGTTTCGGTAGACATGGATTTGGCTTATAAGTCAGGGTCAGCACTACAATAGGATTTATTGAAGTATGCCCCATTTGAGTGGCCGCCTGACCAGTTTTCCTTTCCTTAGAGAGTATTTTATGTCCAACCAACAGCAACAAAATAGCAGTGTGGCAGATGCCTATGTTTTGCCTTTTGAGAAGCTTCGTATGACTGATGTTGAATCAGTCGGCGGTAAGAATGCTTCATTAGGTGAGATGATTTCTCAGTTGGCTTCCACAGGAGTTCGTGTGCCAACTGGTTTTGCGACCACCGCTTTGGCATTTCGTGATTTTCTGAAACACAATAATCTGACTGAGCGTATTCAGAAGCGTTTGGAGGGTTTAAATATTGATGATGTACGCGCACTGGCGCAGGCTGGTGCGGAGATTCGTGAATGGATCGAAACGGCGCCATTTCAGGCTAAGCTCGAAGAAGAAATTCGTAAAGCTTTTGCGGTTTTGGATGATTCTGGCAAAGGCTCCTTTGCCGTTCGTTCCTCTGCTACTGCGGAAGATTTGCCTGAGGCCTCCTTTGCTGGCCAACAAGAAACATTTTTGAATGTCGAAGGTATTGATGATGTTCTGAAGAAAATTCGCGAGGTATTTGCCTCCCTTTATAACGATCGCGCTATCTCTTACCGGGTTCACAAGGGCTTTGCCCATGCTGAAGTAGCTTTATCAGCTGGTATTCAACGTATGGTCCGTTCTGATTTGGGCGCGGCTGGAGTGATGTTTACCTTAGACACTGAATCTGGTTTTGAGGATGTCGTCTTTATTACCTCTAGCTATGGTTTGGGTGAGACCGTCGTGCAAGGTGCAGTGAACCCTGATGAGTTTTATGTATTTAAAACTACGCTGGCCCAAGATAAAAAAGCGATCATTCGTCGCTCTTTAGGTTCTAAGTTAATTCAGATGCAATTTGCACCTAAAGGCTCTACAGAAAAAGTTCAAACTGTGGATGTCACCCCCGAGAAGCGCAATCGCTTTTCTTTGGAAGACTCAGATATCACTGAGTTGGCTAAATATGCTGTCATTATCGAAAAGCACTACGGTCGTCCAATGGATATCGAGTGGGGCAAAGATGGTCAAGATGGTCGTATGTATATTCTTCAGGCGCGTCCTGAGACTGTGAAGAGTCAAGCAGCTGGCCAAGTCGAGATGCGCTACAAGCTTAAGGGTATTTCAAAAGTTTTAGCTAAAGGTCGTGCGATTGGTCAAAAGATTGGTGCGGGCCCTGTACGCATTATTCGTGACCCAAGTGAGATGGATCGTGTACAGCCAGGCGATGTATTGGTTGCTGATATGACTGATCCAAACTGGGAGCCAGTCATGAAACGCGCTTCTGCAATTGTGACTAACCGTGGCGGTCGTACTTGCCACGCAGCGATCATCGCACGTGAACTAGGCGTGCCTGCAGTGGTGGGTTGCGGCGATGCTACCGAGCATTTGCAAGATGGCATGATGGTGACCGTTTCTTGCTCTGAAGGTGATGAGGGTCATATTTATGACGGCTTGATCGAAACCGAAGTTACAGAGATATCTCGGGGAAAATTGCCTGAGATTCCAGTGAAGATCACGATGAACATTGGTAATCCTCAGTTGGCATTTGATTTCTGCCAAATCCCCAATGCGGGTGTAGGACTTGCTCGTCTTGAATTCATTATTAACAACTACATTGGCGTACATCCACGTGCTGTATTAGAGTATCCCAATATTGATTCAGAGCTCAAACGTGCAGTAGAGAGCGTAGCTCGCGGTTACGCTAGCCCACGCCAGTTTTATGAGGATAAGTTGGTTGAGGGTGTAGCCACGATTGCAGCTGCTTTTTATCCAAAACCTGTGATCGTTCGCTTATCTGATTTCAAATCGAATGAGTACAAGAAGTTGATTGGTGGTTCACGCTATGAGCCGGATGAAGAAAACCCAATGCTAGGCTTCCGCGGTGCATCACGCTATGTATCTGCAGATTTTGGCGAAGCCTTTGCGCTTGAGTGCGCAGCGATGAAGCGTGTACGTGAAGAGATGGGCCTTGATAACGTTGAGATCATGATTCCGTTTGTACGTACTATTAATCAAGCAAAGCGTGTGATTGAGATGATGGAGAAACTTGGTCTGAAGCGTGGCGTCAATGGCTTACGTCTCATCATGATGTGTGAGATTCCTTCGAATGCGATTCTTGCTGATCAGTTCTTAGAGTATTTCGATGGCTTCTCCATTGGATCTAACGATATGACGCAGTTAACACTAGGCTTAGATCGTGACTCCGGTATGGAATTGCTTGCGATTGATTTTGATGAGCGTGATCCAGCAGTGGAGTTCATGATTGAGCGCTCTATTGATGCTTGCCGAAAGCAAAACAAGTACGTTGGTATCTGCGGCCAGGGACCATCAGATCACCCAGACTTTGCACGCTGGTTAGTAGAGAAGGGGATCACTTCGATCTCATTAAATCCAGATAGCGTAGTAGAAACTTGGGAGATGTTAGGTAAGAGTTTAAAAACCTAAATCACTTCAGAAGTACATCAAAAGACCTAGATTGAATCTAGGTCTTTTTTCTTAGAAGCACTAGGCATTCAAATCGCCTCTAGCAATGCGGCCTTTTTGTACTTCCCATTCACGCTCTTTGGTAGCAGCGCGTTTGTCATGCTGCTTTTTACCTCTCGCTAGCCCAATCTCGCACTTCACATTGCCTTTTGAGAAATGAAGGTTCAGTGGCACTAAGGTGTAACCCTTTTGCTCTACCTTACCGATAAGCTTACGAATCTCAATGGCATTGAGAAGGAGTTTTCTGGTGCGCGTGCTATCAGGAACAATATGGGTAGAAGCAGAAAGCAGGGGGGTGATATGGCAGCCGATCAGGAATAGCTCCGCCTGGCGAATGACGACATACGCTTCTTTGATGTGCGCGCGACCAGCGCGGATGGCTTTGACTTCCCAGCCCTCCAGCACAAGTCCGGCCTCGAAGCGTTCCTCGATAAAATAATCGAAGAAAGCTTTTTTGTTATCGACGATACTCATAGTTATTTAGCTTCCAAGATCGATTATGGCAGACGTCTATAAGACCGTTTTAATTGGGCAATCAGCCGACCGGATGTATGGCTTGGTAACCGATGTGGCGAAATATCCCGAGTTTTTACCTTGGTGTGGCGGGGTGGAGATTTTTGAGCAAACTGAGACGCTCCTGGACGCCAAAATTAATATTCACTTCAAGGGTATCCAGCAATTTTTTCATACCCGCAATATCAACCATCGCCCAGAAACCATTGATATGGTCTTTGTAGACGGCCCTTTTAAGCATTTTTCGGGGCAGTGGAATTTCATCCCCTTGCGAGAAGATGCCTGTAAGGTGGAATTTAAGCTTCACTGGGAATTTAAGAGCGCCATTCTCGATAAGATTATTGGCCCTGTTTTCAGTCATATTGCCGGCACTTTTGTTGATTGTTTTGTGAAAAGAGCTGAGGATTTGGATGGTTAGCCGCAGACTAGATTTTTTGCTTTGTGATGCCAGAGGTGGCGATCCTGTTCTGAGGCCAATCCAATTCATTGTTGAAGAGGGTGAACTTGCCACGGTGGGTTTAGCCTTGGTAAGGGCAGGTATTGCCACTGGTCAAGATGACCCACTGCTTGCCAGAAAAGGCTGTTTTGGGGTCTTTGGGAAGCGTAAAGATTGGGATAGCCCCATTTACTCTGGCGATCGTTTGGAGCTGTATTCCCCCCTTTTAATTGACCCTAAGAGCGTTCGCCGTAAGAAGGCCAACCAGAACCAGGATGCCAAATTCCAGGCTGCTGCAGCTAAAAGAAAGGCTAGGAGGCTATAATCTGTTTTTGTGACTAGGGGTTTTGTATGCGACTCATTCAAAAAGCACTCACTTTTGACGATGTGCTCCTTGTGCCGGCCTATTCATCGGTACTCCCTCGAGATGCCAGTCTGGCAAGCAAGTTAACTCGGGAAATTTCTCTTAATACACCGCTGGTATCTGCTGCAATGGATACCGTTACCGAAGGTCGCTTGGCAATTGCCATGGCTAGTGAAGGTGGTATTGGCATCATTCATAAAAACTTAACGCCAGCTGAGCAAGCGCGGGAAGTGGCAAAAGTAAAGCGTTATGAATCTGGTGTTTTGCGCGACCCAATCACTATCGGTCCAGATGTCACTCTGCGTCAAGTCATTCAACTTTCTCGGGAACATGGCTTCTCCGGATTTCCAGTTTTAGTGGGCAAAGAAGTTGTCGGCATTATTACGAACCGCGATTTGCGTTTCGAAGAAGATTTGGATGCTCCAGTTAAAACTAAAATGACACCGCGTGATCGTTTGGTGACTGTGCAAGAGGGTTGCTCATTAGAAGAAGCAAAACGCGCAATGAGTCAACATCGTTTAGAGCGCGTATTGGTTGTCAATAACAAATTTGAGTTACGCGGTCTTATTACTGTGAAAGATATTCTCAAGGCCACAGAACATCCGAATGCCTGTAAAGATAGCGAAGGCAAGTTGCGGGTTGGTGCAGCAGTTGGGGTTGGTCCTGATAACGATGAGCGTATTGAGCTTTTAGTCCGCGCAGGTGTTGATGTGATTGTGGTCGATACTGCTCATGGCCATAGTCAAGGTGTTTTAGATCGCGTCAAATGGATTAAGACAAAATTTCCTCATGTTCAGGTGATTGGCGGCAATATTGCTACTGGTGATGCTGCTAAGGCTTTAGCCGATCATGGTGCTGATGGCGTGAAGGTTGGTATTGGTCCTGGCTCCATTTGTACTACTCGGATTGTTGCGGGTGTTGGTGTTCCTCAAATTAGTGCAATCGTCAATGTAGCTGCCGCACTAAAAGGTACCGGTATCCCATTAATCGCTGACGGTGGTGTTCGTTACTCTGGAGATGTTGCAAAAGCACTTGCCGCTGGCGCAAGCTCGGTCATGATGGGTGGTATGTTTGCTGGTACAGAAGAAGCGCCGGGTGAGGTGTTCTTATATCAAGGACGCTCCTATAAGAGTTATCGCGGTATGGGTTCATTAGGCGCGATGGCTGATGGCTCTGCAGATCGTTATTTCCAGAGCGATATCGTAGCCAATGCAGAGAAACTTGTTCCAGAGGGTATCGAGGGACAAGTTCCTTACAAGGGTAGTGTGCTCGCAATCTTGCATCAACTCACCGGCGGCATTCGTTCCTCGATGGGTTATCTGGGCTGTAAAACTATTTCCGAGTTACATGAAAAAGCCAATTTTGTGGAAATCACTTCAGCGGGTGTACGCGAGTCACACGTTCATGATGTGAAGATCACTAAGGAAGCACCGAATTACCATATTGATTAAGACTGCTTCTTTCGTGCACGACAAAATACTGATTCTCGACTTTGGTTCACAAGTAACTCAATTAATTGCTAGGCGTGTGCGTGATGCACGAGTCTATTCAGAGATCCATCCCTATGATTGTGATCCAGAATTCATTCGAAAATTTATTAAAGAGCAGGGCGGTAAGGGCATCATTCTATCAGGTGGCCCTAGCTCAGTAACAGAAGCTGGCAGCCCGCGCGCACCGCAAATTGTTTTTGAACTAGGCGTCCCTGTGCTTGGTATTTGCTATGGCATGCAAACGATGGCAACTCAATTGGGTGGTGCAGTAGCTTCTGCTGAGTCACTGGGCAAGGCACGTGAGTTTGGTTACTCCGAAGTTCGTGCTCATGGCCACACCAATCTCCTCAAAGGCATTCAGGATTTCTCTACCAGTGAAGGTCATGGCATCCTCAAGGTTTGGATGAGCCATGGTGATTCTGTCACCACATTGCCTCCAGCCTTCAAGTTAATGGCCTCTACTGACTCTTGTCCTATTGCCGGTATGGCAGATGAAGAGCGCCGCTTCTATGCATTTCAGTTCCATCCAGAGGTGACCCATACCATCCAAGGTACTGCAATTATTGAGCGCTTTGTGCATGAAATTTGCAAATGCAAGCCGGATTGGGTGATGGGCGATTACATTGCTGAAGCTGTCGAAAGTATTCGTAAGCAGGTTGGAGATGATGAAGTCATTCTGGGTTTATCGGGCGGAGTTGACTCTAGTGTTGCTGCTGCCCTCATTCATCGCGCAATTGGTGATCAACTAACTTGTGTGTTTGTAGATCATGGCCTGCTTCGCTTAAATGAGGGCGATATGGTAATGGAAATGTTTGCTCGTAATCTTGGCGTTAAAGTGATTCGTGTTGATGCCAAAGATACCTTCATGGGTCAATTGGCTGGCGTATCTGACCCCGAAGCTAAGCGCAAGATTATCGGCAAAGAGTTCGTGGAAATTTTCCAAACTGAGTCTGGCAAGATTCAGAATGCCAAGTGGTTAGCGCAAGGAACAATTTATCCAGATGTGATTGAGTCTGCTGGTAAAGGCAAGAAGGGTGCCCATACGATTAAGAGCCACCATAACGTGGGAGGCTTACCTGAAGATATGCATCTGAAGTTGTTAGAGCCACTTCGTGAGCTTTTTAAAGATGAGGTTCGTGAACTCGGTGTTGCTTTAGGTCTACCAAGAGAGATGGTATATCGCCATCCATTCCCCGGACCAGGCCTAGGCGTTCGTATCTTAGGCGAAGTCAAAGTAGAGTTTGCAAACCTCTTGCAACGCGCAGATGCGATCTTCATTGAAGAGTTGCGCAACACGATTGATGAGACCAGCCAAAAGTCTTGGTATGACTTAACCAGTCAGGCTTTTGCAGTATTCCTGCCAGTGAAATCTGTTGGTGTGATGGGTGATGGCAGAACCTATGAATATGTTGTTGCCTTAAGAGCAGTGCAAACGCAAGACTTTATGACTGCGCATTGGGCACACCTACCACACGAGTTATTGGGTAAAGTTTCTAATCGCATCATCAACGAAGTACGCGGCATCAATCGAGTGGTTTATGACATTAGTGGAAAACCGCCTGCAACGATTGAGTGGGAATAATCCTTTCTAGACTTCTGTTGTAAATGCCAGAGCTTCGCCAAACCGCCCTTGAATTATTAGCCATCACTGATCCACAAATCAAAGTTGATCAGTTGAAGCAATTATTTGATGAGTATCAGCAAGAGCGTATTGATCTAGATATATCAAGTGTTTTGAGTGCGGATGGACTGATACTTCCTGGACGCCCACAAAAGCCAGAGTTAGTTCCGCCATTAAGTGTTCCCAAACGGAAAATGGACACGGTTGAGGGTAGACTTTCTTTGCTGCATTCCCTTGCCCATATCGAATTTAATGCCATGAATCTTGCGCTGGATGCAATCTGGCGATTTGCTGATATGCCTGAGCAATATTACGGAGATTGGTTAAGGGTTGCCAAGGAAGAGGCCCACCATTTCAGTTTGATTGAGAATCATCTGCAATCGGTTGGTGTTGCCTACGGTAATTTTCCCGCTCATAATAGTTTATGGGAGATGGTTGAAAGAACCTCGGATGCAGTCATTGCCAGAATGGCTTTAGTCCCCAGAACAATGGAGGCCAGAGGTTTGGATGCCGTCCCGGCCATACGAGATCGCTTTAAGCAAATTAAAGACCATCAGGTTGTTGAAATATTGGAAACTATCTTAAGGGATGAAGTAGGACATGTATTGATTGGCAATCAATGGTTTAATTTTTTATGTGCCAAAGAGAACTTATCGCCTATTAAGGCCTATAAGGAATTGGCTAGGACATATTGCGCTCCGACATTAAGGGGTCCATTTAATCTAGAGGCTCGTAAACAAGCGGGGTTCACTGCGCAAGAGTTAAGTCTGCTTGGAGGCTAATTAGATAAACTTGGAGGAAATATGAATTTATTACATAAAATCTTTATTACCTTTATCTCTCTTTAGTCCCTAGAATTCATCAACGCGCTTAAAATAGGCGCACTATTATGTATACCGTTAAAGAACTATTTCCTACGCTACAAGGCGAAGGCGCCCACACTGGACGAGCTGCGGTGTTCTGCCGTTTTGCTGGCTGTAACTTATGGAGTGGTCGCGAGGAGGATCGTGCAACTGCAGTCTGTAAGTTTTGCGATACCGATTTTGTCGGCAGCGATGGAGATGGTGGTGGAAAGTTTGAAACGGCTCAAGATTTGGCGAATGCTATTGAGTCTTCGTGGAGGAGTACTTCTGCAGGACCACAACAGCGTTATGTAGTATTTACAGGTGGTGAGCCACTATTGCAGCTAGATGAACAGCTTATTGAACAGCTTCATCAAAAAGGCTTCCAAGTTGCGATTGAGACGAATGGCACTATCAAGGTTCCCAGGGGCGTTGATTGGGTTTGTGTCAGCCCTAAAGCGGGCTCTGATTTGATTGTTCTTCAGGCAAATGAGCTCAAGCTGGTAATTCCCCAAGAGGGGCAAGACTCCTTAGAGAAGTTATTGGCACGTTTTGAGAAGATGGATTATCGCAATCGCTTCTTGCAGCCAATGGATGGGACAAACCTTAAAATCAATACTGAATTGGCTATCAGCCTGTGCCAAAAACGCCCACTTTGGAGGTTAAGTCTCCAATCCCATAAACTCATAGGCATTAGATAAGGTATTTGATAATCTGGTTAAGCCCAGTAATACTATTGATAAGATTTGAATGACAAGCAAACAACCTGCAATTTCCATTACCCGTCGTCTTGAATTTGATTCAGGACACCGTATTCCCAATCATGATGGACAGTGTAAGCATTTGCATGGACATCGTTATGCAATTGAAGTTACCTTAACTGGAGAGCTTGCAGATCATCCTGGTAAAGCTGATGATGGTATGGTGCTCGACTTCGGGGATATCAAGCGTCTAACGAATCAATACATTGTTGATCTTTGGGATCATGCATTTTTAGTGGCTAAAGAGGATGAAGGTTTAGTTGCTTTTTTGGCAACATTACCTAATCACAAAACAGTGGTGATGGAGCATGTGCCCACTGTTGAGAATTTAGCCAATACTGCCTTTGCTATTTTGCAGCCGGTTTTTAGTAAATCCTTTGGCGGACGCCTTGAGCTTTCTGCTCTTCGTTTATATGAAACACCCAATTGCTGGGCTGACGTACATCGCCCCTAATGACGCAAGTGGAGCTTGACCGCCAGTTCATGCAGCAGGCTCTAGAGCAAGCTGTGTTAGCTGCTCTTGCGGGTGAGGTGCCAGTGGGTGCTGTGATGGTGCGTAATGGTGAGGTGATTGCTAGAGCATTTAACCAGCCCATCACCAATCATGATCCTAGTGCCCATGCTGAAATGCTAGCGCTAAGACAAGCCGCTTTATCTGAGCAAAATTACCGTTTACCAGGTACTACGCTCTATGTAACTTTAGAGCCTTGCACAATGTGTGCTGGTGCAATGCTGCACGCTAGAGTGGATCGTATTGTTTATGGGGCTCCAGATCCAAAGACAGGTGCCGCTGGTAGTGTTTTAGATGTATTCTCATCAAAACAACTCAATCATCAGACCATCATTGAAGGCGGAGTGATGGGTCAAGAGTGCGGTCAATTGCTGCGTGAATTTTTTAAGGAGCGACGTTGAAATCTATTCACTTGATTGCTCCTTCCGGAGCAGCCTTAGACGATAAAAGTCCTTTAGCTGGGATTGATTGGCTAAAGAGCCAAGGTATTGCGATTCAAAATTCAGAATGCGTGAAGCGTGTTCATGAGCGTTTTTCAGGAAATGATGACGCGCGCCTAAATGAATTAAATAGCTTAGCGACACTCACCCCTGAGACTGTAGTGATGGCCATGCGGGGTGGTTATGGTATCCATCGACTATTACCGAAGATTGATTGGGTCGGCATTGCCAAGTCTATCGGCAATGGTTTGCAAATTTCTGGCCATAGTGATTTCACAGTATTTCAACTGGGCTTATTAGCCAAGACAGGCGCTATTACTTTATCTGGACCAATGCTGAACTATGATTTTGGCAAGCTTGATGAGGGTGGTAAAGCGATTACTCCTGATGCATTTATGTGGAGCCATTTTCAGACCGCTATTCAAGACCGAAAGCTGGATTGCAAAGTATCAGCACCCCAATCCTTTTTGGCCAAGGCAAGCGGTAGTGAAGTTAAAGGAATCTTATGGGGCGGCAACTTAACGATCCTAGCAGGCTTGGTAGGCACTCCGTATTTACCATCTCCACAACAAACCCAAAATGGCATCTTATTTTTAGAGGATGTGAATGAGCATCCTTATCGCTTAGAACGAATGTTGATGCAATTACTGGACGCGGCCATTCTGAATCATCAGTCCGCAATCCTGCTAGGGGGTTTTTCTGCCTATCGCCTTTACGATAACGACAAAGGTTATACATTAGAGCGGGCCATTGAGGCTATCCGTCAACGCTTACCAGATAACATTCCTATTTTGACGGGCCTGCCATTTGGTCATCAAACTAATAAGGTAACACTGCCTGTGGGTGCTCAGGCAACTTTAGATTACAGTGGTAATGGTTTTCATCTCAAGGCAAACTGGTAGATGAGATTAAAGCAGTTTCTAGCAAGAAGTATGCTGCTTGCGATTATGCTGACTTTTACGGGAGCAGTAATGGCAACTGAAGAACCACAATTTTCTGTCCTAGAAAAAACACATCCCTTTGAGCTGAGATCCTATGCGCCCATGATTTTGGCTGAGGTGAAGGTAGAGGGTGATTTGGAGGAGGCTTCGGGCCAAGGTTTTCGTCTCATTGCAGCCTATATCTTTGGGCAGAATCAAGTAAGCGAAAAGATTGCCATGACGACACCAGTAGCAATTGAAGGACAGACACCTAAAAGCGCAAAGATTGCGATGACTTCCCCAGTCAACATTGAATCAAATGCTGGGCAATGGATTGTTTCATTTGTGATGCCTGCTCAATACACCATGGAAAGTTTGCCCAAGCCCCTGAACTCTAAAGTGCAGCTTCGACAGATCCCAGCAGTAAAGCGCGCAGTGATTAGCTTTTCTGGTTTTTATAATGCGAACAAAGTCGCCGAAAGAACTCTGGAGCTAGAGGAGTGGATGAAGAGTAAAAATCTTCAGGCAGCTAGTGTGCCAAAGTTTGCACGCTATAACCCACCTTGGACCCTACCTTTTATGCGTCGCAACGAAATTATGATTGATGTTCGCGAATAGAAACTATTGCAGTGTATTGTTTAAGCCTCAAAACTCTTTAGTAAAAATTGAGCGCCGCTACCGATACCTAATGCCTTGGTGAGAGTAGGTAAAGCCTCTGCCAAATGCTTTTCCAGGGTCCATGGTGGATTGATGATGAACATACCGCTAGCTTGTAGGCGACGCTCTCCCGGCGCATTCTCAACCCTTAACTCAGCTTGCAGCCATGAGCGTGTATGACTAGCAGCAATTTTTTTCATGCGATCTGGCAGTGCTGCCGACTCTCTTCGGGAAATCATCGGGTACCAAATAGCATAGCAGCCAGTAGCAAAGCGTTGTAAGGCCTCCTCCAGCGCTAGTTCAAGATAGCGGTAGTCTTGTTTATCCTCATAAGAAGGGTCAATCAGCACTAGACCACGTCTGCTTGGTGGTGGCACTAAGCCTTTGAGTCTGGCAAAGCTATCTTCGGCATAAACATCAATCTGCTTTGCCTGCGCTAGCTCCCTAACATTGTGTCTCAGAATATCGATCTCTTTGGGGTGCAGTTCAAATAATTTGAGTCGATCTTGTGGTCTCAGTAAGCGAGCCAAAATAAAAGGTGATCCTGGATAAGTAGTAAGTTCATTCCCCATATTTTCTGCTTGAATAAGGGTTACATATTTTTTAACACTCTCTGCGCATAGATTGCCTGACTCGATAAACTTAAGCAGTCGGAATATTCCACCCTCAGCTTCTTTGCTGACTGCGGCAAAGCCATCTTTCAGACTATAAATACCAGCTCCAGCATGTGTATCAATAATCGTTAGGGCACCAGGCTTTTCCTGTAGGTATTCGACCAGATGAATGAGAGTGAGATGCTTGAGAATATCGGCATGACTGCCGGCATGAAACGCGTGTCGATAACTAAACATGATGAATCACTCTGATTTGGTGAGTGAAGTATTGAATTGCGCTTTAATAAAAAAAGCTAAGGTGATTAAGAGTATGGCTATTGATCCATACTGTAGCGGCAGATTGAGTTCATGATCCATGATTTGAGTTAGGTGAGCATAAATAGCAGTTACGCCACCAATAGCTACAAGGCGGAGCCACGCACCCTGAGGTGAAAAAAATCTTTCAGGAATGAAGCCCGCAAAGAGAGCCCCTAGCATTCCGCACCATATCCCAAAGCCTGCGCCACCTAATACATCCGTTAACCAGTGAGCTCCAATGGCACTGCGCGATAAACCAACGAGGGCCGCAATAACAAATAGAAGCAACATGGGTTTACGGTTCTCTTTATCACAAGAAAAATATAAGGCTACTGCTACGGCAAAAGCCGTTAGGGTATGACCCGAAGGGAATGCTTTATGAAGCAGAGGCTCACCCAAGCGATAAAAGCTACCATCTGCTAAAACGCCAGCGGGTCTTGGTAGGTCAAAACCCCCTTTTAAGGTAGTGCTAGCAATTGCTGCGATGGCGCCAGCTAAGATTCCCGCAGTTAAGATACGGGGTGCTATCAAGAGGAGAGGAAAGGTAATCGAAAAGACTCCCCATCCATTACCCAGAAATGTTAGCCATACCCATAGGGTATCAGGCAGAGTGCGTGCTAATTCATTGAGGTATAAAAAGCTACTACTTTGTAGTCCACCAAAATAAATTCCAAATGCAAGGGCTAGTGGGACTAGCGGAATAAACCAGGCTAATGTCGGAATTACTTTGTTGCGCATTTCGCTTAGCGACCCTTAGCCTTATCTGCATCTTGTAATTGGATGCCGACTTTATCTAAGACTTGGGATACGGTAATCGCTTGCATGCAAACATTATCTTGACATGGAGTTTTGCGGTGGTTAGCAGCACTCACACAGGGAGAGCATGCTAAGTTAGCTGTGATCGGAATCGAGTTTCCAATCGATCCGTAGAGGGCTGGAGTCTCTGGTCCAAATAAGACAACCGTTCTCAATGGAGTTACAGCAGAGAAGTGACCTGGACCAGAATCATTGGTCACCATGACATCAGAGAGGGTGTAGAGCGGCGGGAGTTCTATAAAGCTGACTTGGCCCGCAAAGTTCAGAGCATTCTTGATATTAGCTACTACGCGTACTTTTTCTACATAAGCAAATTCAGCAGGAGAGCCAGTAATCAAAATCAGATCACTTGGGTATTGTTGATGTACGCCTTGAATTAATTCAGAAAAACGCTGTTGAGCCCAGCGGCGTTGTGGCAGTAAGTCGCTGGCATTTGGGTTAATCAAAATTAAGCGGTTCTTACCCTGGGTATATTCAATGCCGGCTTCTTTTGCTAATTTTTCAATTCGCTCACGCACTTTCTCAAGCGCTATTGGATTGATAACTGCTTGCTCTAAACGTACCTCAGAATCTGGGATCTGAATCTTGCTGAATGGCACTTCAATCTGTTTTGCAAAGGCCGCATGAATTAAAGAAAGAAAATTCTTAGTAATGTGGATATGTGGGTTGTAGTGTACCTTGCGGGTGAGCATGAAACCACGCCATAAGCCTTCACCATGAAAGATGTGATAGCCCACTCGACGCCGGGCACCACATAAGCCAGTAAGCAGGGCAGTAAAGCGCGAGAAGAGCTCTAGATCGATCACGGTATCAATGCGATGATGACGAGCGACGATTAAAAATCGTAAAGTATCTTTAATTAAGCCACCTAAGCTAGAGGAATCAATCGTAAAGATATTTTCTGGCTTGACAGTATTGAGTAAAGTAAGGCTCGCACGATTACTCTTAAAGATCAAGAAGAACAGTTCAGCGCCGCGAGCTTGTGCATTACGCATAGCGGGGTCAACCAAAATAGCACTACCCATTTCTGAGAGCTCAATAAAGAGTAATTTCTTGGGGACTTCTGGACTACGGCTAAAGATATTCTTAATGTTATCCATCAAAGCTACTAATGGGCTAGCGATTGCGCAGAGTGGTACACCAACCCAATGATCAATGGCACGCATAGTATTGACGCTAATAGTCATCGTTTTTCTCTGAAAGAATTATTTTCGTCTTAGTAAAAAGTATGCACCAGGCAACACCGATAAAACAGTAATTGCACCATAGCTAATAGATGCCAGTACGGTTAAGGAGGAATTGACACCCCACAGCGCCAATACTGAAGATAAGGTGGCCTCACGCAATCCCCAGCCTGAGATACTAATAGGAAGCATGAGTAATAGGCTGAGTGCTGGCAAACCAATCATCAATCCCTCGATGGGCGCATCAACTCCATATGCCTTCATGCAGAATAAAAAAGTGAGAATGGTTAGACAGTGAATTCCAACAGCTAAAAAAGCTTGCGCAATATTGGTAGGCCAAGCAAAAGCCAGCTTTATGCCAGGCATCGCATTATTCATTTGCAAACGGTCTAGTAGTTTTTGAAGCAATTGACAGCTAGGAGTCCATGCCAAGACAAAGGCGATGATCAGTCCTGCCAATAACATGATGCTCAGTACAGCGTAGCCTAAATCCTGACCCCAAGCAGCTAGAGTTACTCCACCTAGTATTAACCCAATGCCGCCCAATAAGTTATTGCCAGCAAGGCCAAGAAGGCGATCAACTAAAGTCATTGAAAAACTCAGTCGTAATTTGGGTGTGGCATGACCTATATCAACTGCATGATGTAGTTCCTCATCCAATTCTTTGGCGTCGCTTAATTTGCCAGAGCTAGTGAGGTGGGTTGCCGTAATGGCGCGATAGCTATCGCCGCCTAATGTGCTTGGCAGACCTTGGTTGATTAATCCGCCCGCAAAATAAAGACCGATGTAAGAATGAATACGACGCGGGAATCCGACCGCCTGCATCAATAATCCCCAGCGATAGCCGCCACAGATAAAGGCGGTCATCATGCTGGCCAAAGCGGCTAAAAACCAAATCGGCTCTATTTTGATCTCAGAATCTAATAGGGCATGCCAATCAATTCCGCTAGTTGCTTTCCATAAGAGTGCAATCGATAGCAAAATACGAATGGTGGGCCATGCACGCTTCAGAATTGATTTCCACCTAGAGGGGGTTTTAGGGGTGGATTGGGGTATTGAACTCATAGGCATAAGGATAATGCCTTACGCACCTAAGGTCCTGAATTTAGGCTATTTACTGTGCGAAAACGGGCCCCTGCCAGTTGCTGCAGAGGCTAAAGTCAAATTTAGACAGTGCTTGGCCAAAGCGCGCGATTTCTAGGCTATCTAAGAGTTCGCATCGTTCAAAGGCTGACTGACTGCCAACAGGGGGTGAGAAGCTCATGCCAGACCAATTGATGAGAACAACATTTGCTCCCAAGGGAAGTTGTCCAAACCAAATGTCAAATTGATCTTTTCTTTGATCAAGAACAAATACGGGAATCGGTTTTGCATACCAAGCAGCGCGACTGCCTAGTGTCCAGTTTTGTACAGCAATGCCATCTGCTTTAGTGGTTTGAGTGAGTTCGGCTGCTTTTTGCCCTGCCATTTTCCAGCCATAAAGATCTGCAACAGGATTTGACTTAATGGATACAAAAGTAATGCCACCAGATAAAACAAACCCAAAGCCGATCAGGCAAAGTGCTATTTGAAAGATTAATAAAGCTCGTATGACAGTTCGATGTTGAAGAGACCAAGCCTTTGCTAAACCAATGCCAGCGAAAGGGGCCAAACAAAACCACGCAGGTGTTGTCCAGTGAGGTAGGCCACCTCCACCGGAAAGGCTTGCAAAAATAATAAAGGGGATACAAAAGAATCCAAGTAATGCAAATAAAGAAAGCCTGGTTGCGTGGATGCAATCTTTCAGGAAGATATAGCTGCCCATGATGAGTAGTGGACCAAAGACGATAATCTGAATTCCAAGAAATGCGCCTACTCTCCGCCACAACCATTCACTGCCGCTACCATGAGCGATTTGGTATTTAAAGGAAATCCAATCATTAATCCAATTCCAATAGAGCACCGGCCCAATGAGGATGAGGGCAAGTAGGAGTGCTAGCCAAAAACCTATTTTTCCAATCCATGGTTTTCTACGAGCAACTACAAATACAAGCAGTAAAGCAAGTGCAGTAAAGATGGCAGTGTATTTGCTCAGGCCAGCTAACCCTAGTAATACACCCGTCAATAACCAGTCACCCATCGTGAAGTGATCTTGAATTAACCAACGCAGTGCCATCAGCATCAGGCCAAGGCTTAAGGGCGCCAGCAAAGTATCTGGTAGTAAGCCAATTGCTAGTACATGTGGCATTGGCGCTGCAACGATAGCGAGAACGGCCATCAGACCACAAGCGTTAGCAGAAGGAAGTGTGCTGGTGAGATATCCCGAGTTGCGACCTTGAATAAAGTGATGTATCTCTAGTGTGACTTGGTAAACCAAAAGGCAGGAGATGACCCACAACAACTCGGGCACTACACGAATCAAACCTTCTGAGGAGGTGAGGGCAACAAGTGGCCACTGAATCCAACCGACCAATGGCGGGTGATCAAAGTAGCTCCAAGCTAGGTGTTGGGCATATAGCGCGTAGTGTGCTTCATCAACCGAAAATTCAATTGAAAAACCCAGGGCAAAATGCACTAGCGCTGCCGTGCAAACGCAGATTACTGCCCAACTTGAGGGTGATTGATGGCGCATAGGCTGATTTTAGACTTACTTGAGCAATTCTTTGGGACAATTGGCGATATGTTGAAACACGTTTTATCCCCCCTGATTCTTGTGATGCTGATGGCGCTGGCTGGCTGTGCTGGTTTTGGCGGGGACTCAGTTCAAGATGAGTCAGGACAGGCTTTTGATCCTAGCAAATTGACAGCGCAGGATGAGCTCCCTAAATTTTCTGCACAAACTGCTCGCAACGGCATGCCCCATGGCTGGAACTTCTATCGCATAGCGCCCTATAAGAAAAATACGGTTTACCGTCTTGAAAATTATCAAGGTAGAACAGTGCTGAGCGCCAATTCCAAAACATCTGCCTCGGGTCTGGCTGTGAAGTTACGCCCCAGACAAGCAAATAATTTATGGTTGCAGTGGGAATGGAAGGCATTAAGTGCTATTCCCGAGGCTGATAATGCTGAACGTTATCACGATGATGCACCGCTGAGAATTTTGGTGGCATTTGATGGCAATAAATCTAAGTTGCCATTAAAAGAAAAGATGAACTTCGAGATGGCCAACCTCATTAGCGGTCAAGAAATGCCGTATGCCACTCTCATGTATATCTGGTCTGGCAAATCTGCAGTAGATACGATTATCAATAATGCACACACCTCGCGGGTTAAGATGATTGTGGTTGATTCTGGCTGGGATAATTTAGGTACTTGGCACAAGCATCAACGCGACCTTGCTGCTGATTACAAGCGCGCTTACGGTGAGACTCCAGGGGAAGTCATTGGGATTGCTTTATTGACCGATACAGACAATACCAAATCAGAAACACGCGCTATTTATGGCGATATTGAACTCATTCGTAAGAGTCCTCAATAGAGTAATTAAGAATGCGAGGGGCGCCAGCGTTTTAGTAGGAGTGCATTGCTTAATACACAAAAACTCGAAAGTGCCATGGCACTGCCTGCCAGCATCGGCGATAGGTAGCCCAGGGCTGCCAAGGGAATCCCGGTGGCATTAAAGATAAAAGCCCAAAATAAATTTTGTTGAATTTTTATCCAAGTTCGTTTGGAGATATCAATCGCATCTGCAACTAAAGTGGGATCTCCACGCATTAAGGTAATGCCCGCAGCCTGCATCGCAACATCAGTACCCGTAGACATGGCCATACCAACATCTGCCGTAGCCAGAGCAGGCGCATCGTTAATGCCATCTCCTACCATCGCAACCCACTGCTTTTCCCCATCTTTTTGAGATGATTGCAGCTTATGGATCAGGTCTGCCTTATTGTTTGGCATGATTTGTGCAAAGACTTCATCGATGCCAATGAGCTGACCCACTCGATTCGCTGCAGCAGTATTGTCACCCGAGAGCATTACAGTCCGAATGTGTAGTTGATGTAAAGAGGCGATTGCTGCCTTCGCATTACTTTTGAGCTCATCACCAAAAGCAATGATGGCAAGCGGTGATGATGTGGATTCATTCATCAAAACAGAAACAGTTTGACCTGCATCAAAACAAGCTTGTGCTTTTTCAATGATGTCTGCGTAATGAGTGTTCGAGCTTAGTGAGGCCACGCTTTGTAAGCAGAGATTTTGTCCCATCCAAGGGCCACCACTAGGCTTGCCGCTAATGCCGATGCCTGGGAGGGCTTTGCTTTCAGAGGGCGGGATGGGGCTAATTCCTTTTTGCTGGGCTGCATCGAGTAAAGCCTTCGCTAAAGGATGTTCGCTACCCAATTGCAAGCCTGCCGCGCTCGTGAGGATGACATCTGCATCTGCTGAATTGGTCAATGAAATGATATTGAGGAGTCTGGGCTTACCAAGTGTCAGCGTTCCCGTTTTATCAAAAGCAACAATATTTAACCGGTGTGCAAGTTCAAGCACTTGTGGATCTTTAATCAGAATGCCAAAGCGCGCCGCAATTCCAGTTCCCGCCATAATGGCCGCAGGCGTTGCCAAGCCAAGAGCACAAGGGCAAGCAATCACCATGACAGATACCGCCCTCAAGATTGCGATTGATGCAGAGTCTAAGTAAAGCCAATTTACTAATCCAGTGATGATGGCAATCACAATTACGCTAGGCACAAATACTGCACTGACTTGATCTACCAATTTTTGGATCGGGGCTTTTTGAGTTTGCGCATCCTCCACTAAAGCGATGATTTGGGACAACACACTTTCGATGCCAACAGCCTGCACTTCAATCACGAGAACACCCTCGCCATTAAGAGAGCCCCCAATCACTTTCGAATCTGGGGATTTTTTCACCGGGGCGCTTTCTCCGGTGAGGAGAGATTCATCTAAATGGCTGCTGCCAAGAAGAATCAGTCCATCAACAGGAATACGCTCACCCGGTAAAACCAATACGCGGTCTTTAGGAAAGACTTGCTCTAAGGGTAGGTCGCGATATTGATCTAGTGGAGATCCTTCGGTAATGGCAATGCTGGGCTTGAGTACTTTGGCATGCTCGGGCCAAAGTTTTTGTAGTGCTCGAATGGCTTCACTGGTTTGTTGCTTTGCACGAGCCTCTAACCATTTGCCTAAAAGCACCATACAAATGATGACGGCAGAGGCTTCGAAATACAATTCATGTACTGCATGTGGTGAAGCGATTAACTGATAAACACTGAGGCCGTAAGCAGCGCTAGTACCCAGGGCGACGAGCAAGTCCATATTGCCAGTGCCTGACATCAGCGATTTAAAGCCCGCCTTGTAAAAGCGCCACCCCAAAAAGAATTGCACAGGGGTTGCTAACAGTAATTGCCATTTTGGCGATAGTGCCCAATGAATCCCAAAGGGCATCAGGAACATGGGTAAAAATAATGGAGCCGAAAGACTAAATCCTAATAAAACTCTCCCCAAGCCATCTGCTCCCCAAAATGAGTCCGCCTGATTTGGCTGCGTATTTTTGTGGGGCGAACTGAGCTTGGCTTCGTATCCCGTCTTTTGGACTGCAGATATGACTGCATCAACCGTCACACCAGAATCTAATTGGAGGCGTATTTTTGCCTGTTCGGTGGCCAAATTGACGCTGGCAGCCTCCACTCCAGGGATATGTTCGATAGCCTTCTCAACTCTGCTCACACAGGATGCGCAGGTCATTCCACCAATATCGAGGGTGAATAACTCAGAATGGATCTCTTTTGTAGCCGCCATATGGAAGATAATCTACTCAATACCAAACAAAGTCACTTCAAAAGGGTTGATATGTTGAGTCTAAAAGTATCCGGTATGACCTGTGGGGGTTGCATTAAGGCGGTGACTAAGGCCGTTCAATCTCAGGATCCGCAAGCCAAGGTAGGGGTTGATTTGGCGTCCCAGATGGTTAATCTTGAAACTTCTTTGTCTGCTGAGCAAGCCAGTCAGATAATTGCGGATGCAGGATTTCCAGTACCTCAATAATTACCCCTTGAGCGTTGGGTGTTTGAATTTTTAAGGCCGGCATCAGCAAATTTTCGCTGGCGCAGTTAATCTACCCTTTATTCAGCAAAATTAATAAAAGTAATTCTTAAAATATATCCAGAATTACTTCACATAGGAGAAAGTAGTGTCAGTTACTGTAGAGGCTGTACAAGGCGCCCTTAAAGGCTTGGTTGATCCAAATACAAAGATCGACTTTGTAGCGGCTAAAAACCTCAAAAATTTACGTGTTGAAGCTGGTGATATCTCATTTGATATTGTTTTGGGTTATCCCGCTAAAAGCCAATTTGATTCGATTCGTAAATTGGTTATTAATGCTGTGCGCGAATTGCCTGGCGTTAAAAATGTGAGCGTGAATGTCAGTAGCCAGATTGTTGCGCATGCTGTGCAGCGAGGCGTTAAATTATTACCTGGCGTAAAAAATATTATTGCTGTTGCTAGTGGTAAGGGTGGAGTAGGTAAGTCAACGACTGCAGTGAATTTGGCTTTGGCTCTGGCAGCTGAAGGTGCGCAAGTTGGGATCTTAGACGCTGATATTTATGGCCCAAGTCAGCCCATGATGCTCGGCATTACAGGCAGGCCAGAATCCATCGAAGAAAATACCATTGAACCCATGGAAGGCCATGGTTTGCAAGCAAGCTCGATTGGCTTCTTGATTGAAGCAGATGCACCGATGGTTTGGCGCGGCCCGATGGTCACTTCTGCTTTAGAGCAACTTCTACGTCAAACCCGTTGGCGTGATTTGGATTACTTAATTGTGGATATGCCACCAGGTACTGGCGATATTCAGTTGACCTTATCGCAAAAAGTTCCCGTTACCGGTGCCGTGATTGTTACCACTCCACAAGACATCGCCTTGTTAGATGCACGCAAGGGTTTGAAGATGTTCGAGAAGGTTGGCGTTCCGATTGTTGGCATTATTGAAAACATGAGTACTTATGTTTGTACTAAATGCGGTCATGAAGAGCATATCTTTGGTAGTGGTGGTGGCGAAAAAATGTGTCAAGAGTATGGTGTAGATTTTTTAGGCGCCTTACCACTCAATTTATCGATTCGGGAGCAGGCCGATGCAGGGCGTCCCACTGTCGTAGCTGACCCCGATAGTGCTATTAGTGGAATCTATAAAAATATTGCTAGGCAGGTTGCAATCCGTGTTGCTACTCTGTCTAAAGATATGAGCAGTAAATTTCCTAGCATCGTTGTACAAAATACCTAAGGCTCTGAGAACTTATGCGCTTTGCAGTAGTAATGCGTAAGCAAAATCTGGATAACCCATGGGTTTCTTATCGATGGGCTCCCCAGGAAGTATTGCCTGATTTTGGACAATTCAATCCTCAGAGCCTTCAAAGTAATTCGATTTCAGGTCAATTTCTAGGGCGCGATGCCGACGGAGAATCTTGGCTATTTACTGGTTTTGAATTAAATCTCTTTCCTGATGAGGCTGAAGGCTACTATCTCACTGTTTCTGCGACAGCCCCTGCATGGTTTGTGATGTGGAGATTAGAAGAAGACATCGAGCGTTACATTGATGAGCAATCTCTTGCGCTTGCTAAAACTGAAACGACAATGGCAATACCGCACCGAATTTGTGTGAGCTATAACGAAGCTGCCCGATTGCTTGATGGGGGAGAGTCAGTAGACACAGTTCCCATGAGTGATGAATATGCTTCTTGGTTGCAAGAGTACGTCAATGAACACTATCGACCTGAGCCCAAAAAACGGCACAAGCCAGCATCATTCAAGGGCGCAAATCGCCCAGCGGAGGAATGATGGCAGACGGTTTCTTAAGTCGCTGGTCTAAGCGTAAAGCTGGCAAGGAAGATGATTTAGTTGAGCAGCCTAAAGAAACTACTCAGACTCCTGCACCCATTTCTACCGATGTAGAAGCTCAGCCACCAGCATCTCTTGAGGATGTAGAGAAGATTGATCGTTTTGCTCCTGACTTCTCTGCCTTCATGAAGCCCGATGTAGATCCTGCAGTTCAGCAGGCTGCACTGAAAAAGATGTTTACCGACCCCCATTTCAACGTGATGGATGGTTTAGATATCTATATAGATGACTATTCAAAACCTGATCCTTTGCCGCCAGGCATGCTGGAAAGAATGGTACAGAGCGATATGCTCAACCTTTTCCGTAAGACAGAAGATGCTTCCAGCACAAAAGAAGAGCGTTCCGTGGAGCAGGCGGTAGGAGCCCAATCTGATCAGCCTCTTTTGGAGGCCCAGGACCAAACTGATTTAACATCCACAGATCCCACAGCGCAGACAAAAACTGCTCACGTGGATGAAGTGCTAATAGAGCCCGCCCAGAAAAAAACTTAAGAAGATAGTGCATGAGTCAAAAATTAGTCTGTAACTGTAATGGCACCATGCCTTTGGATGCAAAGGCGCTTGGTATTCCAGTGCATCGCTCTTTGTGTAGGCAAGAGGTTGGCTCTTTTTTAAAGGCGCTTGACGGATCTGATTCTTTGGTGGTCGCTTGCACTCAAGAGGGCGCGTTATTTAATGAGTTAGTAGAGCAGTCAGAAAAGCCTTTGGTAGCGCCCCTGCGTTTTGTCAATATTCGTGAAGTGGCGGGTTGGACTCAAGAAGCTAAAGCATCAGGACCAAAGATTGCTGCTCTGCTTGCTTTAGCCGATATGCCAGAAGCTGAACCCGTCCCAGTAGTTAACTATGAAAGCCAAGGCAGACTCTTCATTATTGGTCCAGGATCTTCAGCATTGCCTTGGGCAGAAAAACTGGGTGGGTCATTAGATGTTTCTGTCTTGTGTACTGAGCCCGGTGATTTACCTTTGGCGCGTAACTACCCCATCTATACCGGTGAAGTAACTAAGCTAGATGGCTATCTTGGCAAGTTCTCAGTCGACTGGGATCTACAAAACCCAATTGACCCAGAAATGTGTACTCGTTGTGGCGCTTGCGTTGAAGTCTGCCCAGAGAATGCGATTGATCTCTCATTTCAGATTGATTTGACCAAATGTAAATCACATCGTGATTGTGTCACTGCGTGTGCAAGTATTGGGGCAATCTCCTTTGATCGTAAAGACCGCGAGCGTAATGCAGAATTTGATTTGATTTTAGATCTGCGTGCTGATCCTAAAATGCGGATGAGTCAAACACCTCAGGGATATTTTGCGCCCGGCAAGGATCCCTTAGAACAAGCCTTAGCAGTCAATCAATTATTAGAAATGGTTGGTGAATTTGAGAAGCCAAAATATTTTGTCTATAACGAAAAAATTTGCGCGCATGGCCGCAACGGCAAAGTAGGGTGCAAGGCCTGTATTGATGTTTGTTCGACTGGTGCCATTGGCTCTATATTCAAAAATGGCCAAGGTAGTGTTGAGGTTAATCCCAATCTTTGTATGGGTTGTGGGGCATGCTCTACAGCATGTCCATCAGGTGCAATGCGTTACAACTACCCGAGCGTACCCCATCAAGGCAAAGAGTTAAAGGCTATTGCCACAGTCTTTACTGCAGAGGCTAAAAAAATCAGTCAAGCTGCAGCGCCCAGCCTGCTCTTACATGCCTTAAAAGCAGGTACTCAAATGATTGATGGCTTGGGTCGCTCTGCACATGTGCTGCCTAAACAGTTTGAAGGCTTGCCATCATTTGTTATTCCCTATGGCATTGAGCATATCGCCTCTACCGGTTTGGATTTATGGCTGGGTGCGCTCAGCTATGGATTTGCTGAGGTAGTCTTGCTGTTAAGTGGTGATGAAGATCCAGCTTATCGCGCAACTCTACAAGAGCAGGCTGAGCTTGCCAACGCTATCTTGAAGGCTTACGGCTTTGATGAGCGTATCCATTTAATCATGGCCAAATCAGCTGATGATTTGCAAACCGTTTCTAAGGCGATGGCTGCACTGCGTCAGCGTGGCGCTCTACATTCGATTTGTACCCCCGCAAGTTTTGGTTTATCTACCCAAAAGCGAGAAACCCTTGAGGCAGTCTTGGAGCATTTGCAAAAACAAGCAAAGACTCCATTACCAGAGACAGGTGTCGCTCTACCTAATTCATCTTTGTTGGGCGGTCTCAATATCAACAAAGATGCTTGTACCTTGTGCATGTCTTGCGTAAGTAGCTGTCCTGAAGGCGCTCTCTTAGATAACCCAGATGAGCCAATTCTTTCCTTTATCGAAAAGCAGTGCGTGCAATGCGGTATTTGCGTGCAGACTTGCCCAGAAAAAGCTTTAACCCTCAATCCCCGTTTGCAGACTGTTGAGCAGCGTAAACAAAGAACAACCTTAAACGAGACCCAGGCTTTTCATTGCATCAGCTGCGGAAAGGCTTTTGGAACCCTAAAGATGGTTGATCTGATGCTGACTAAGTTGGGCGCTCACGGCGCCTTTGCAGGGGCTGCGATGGATAGGCTCAAGATGTGCGGTGACTGTCGAGTGGTAGATATGGTGAAAAAAGAAACATGAGTGAAATCTCAAAAGAAGCCGCTAAAGATAACTCCTCAACTGCAGTAGGGGATGTGGGCTTGCCAGAGGATTTAGCGAGAGCAGACCTCTACGGCCTTATTGCCAGATTTTTTCATCTTCCGCCAGACCAAGCGCTGTTAGATCAAATTGCTGCCACAGCCGATCAACAGGATGCTGCTGATCAAGCCCCTTTAGCCAAAGCTTGGATGGATGTGATTGAAGTGGCTAAAAATAATCCTGCCAAAGCTTGGCACGATGAATTCGACTTAAATTTCATTAGCGTTGGCAAACCCAACGTTGTTCTCAATGGCTCCTTCTACATGGCAGGACATCTCAATGAGAAACCGCTAGTCAATATTCGCAGGGCCTTAGACGAATTTGGGCTTGAGGCTGCCGAAGAAGTAACTGAGACTGAGGATCACATTTCGGCTCTTTGCGAGGTCATGCGCTATCTGATTGCCGGCGATGATGTAGAGATATCAAACCTTACAAATCAAAGGGTTTTCTTCAACGACCATATTCGCCCTTGGTATGACGACTTTTGTGATGCTATTGAGGCTATTCCTGAGATGCATCTCTACCACCCAATTGGCGCGCTGACCCGAGAATTCTTGGCTATAGAAGGTCAGGGCTTTGACATGATTTGATGTTGCATTGCATCAAAGGGATTTCCCTTATTCCCCGTACTATATAAATGTGTCACATATGCAAATACGAATTACACTTGATTCTTATCAAGAATTATCAATGAGGAGCACGCCATGAACACTAAATCCACAGTTGCTTTAAGTGAAGAAACTAAGCCATCTCGCCGTAAGTTCTTTATTGGTGCAGGCGCCACTGTAGGGGCTGTTGCTGTTGCCTCACAAACGTCAATTGGTAAGGCTGTTATTCAGGAAATTGGCAGCACAGTGAAAAGTAAAGGCGAAGGCCAGACAATCACTGCGCACATGCGTAAGTATTACGAAAGCACCATGCTTTAAATAGCTAATTACTGCTAGATATTGATTCAATCGTTACTAAATAAATAAAAAACTTTCTCAGGGACCACATATGAGTCTGACTCGTAAATCCAATACCCCCCAAAGCAGTCGCTCCACATCACATTTGATTGGTAGCTTATCCCGCGGCTTAAAAGCAGCGGTACCCACCATGGATCGCCGAACTTTCCTCAAGCGTTCGGGAGTCGGTGTTGGGGCTGGTATTGCTGCTAGCCAATTAAGCTTGGTGCAAAAGGCATCGGCTGAGCAAAGCAAGGCGATGCTCGATGGCAAAGGCAAGATCGAAGTCAAAAGAACCATTTGTACCCACTGCTCAGTAGGCTGCGCTACAGATGCCACTGTTGAGAATGGTGTTTGGGTTCGTCAAGATTCCGTATTTGATTCACCGATCAATATGGGTGCCTACTGCGCCAAAGGGGCTTCATTGCGTGAGCATGGTCACGGCGACTATCGCCTTCGTTATCCAATGAAATTGGTTGATGGAAAGTATCAGCGTATTTCTTGGGATCAGGCGCTTACTGAAATTACTGCTCAGATGAAAGAGCTGCGTACTAAGTACACCCCTGATTCACTATTTTTCATTGGCTCATCAAAGCACAACAACGAACAAGCTTACTTACTGCGTAAGTGGGTTTCTTTCTTTGGCACAAACAATACAGACCATCAGGCTCGTATTTGTCACTCCACTACAGTTGCTGGTGTTGCAAACACCTGGGGCTACGGTGCGATGACCAATAGCTACAACGACATGATGAACTCTAAAGCTGCCATGTACATTGGTTCTAATGCTGCAGAGGCTCATCCAGTTTCTATGTTGAGCTTGTTGCACGCTAAAGAAAATGGTTGCAAAGTGATTGTGGTTGATCCACGTTATACCCGTACTGCTGCAAAGTCAGATCAGTTCGTGCGTATTCGTTCAGGTACTGACATTCCTTTCTTATTTGGCCTCCTGTATCACATCTTCAAAAATGGCTGGGAAGATAAGAAGTACATCAACGACCGTGTCTACGGTATGGATGAGATCCGCAAAGAAGTGATGGAAAAGTGGACACCTGCAAACGTTGAAGAGGCTTGCGGTGTTCCAGAAGCGCAAATGTATAAAGTCGCTGAAACCTTGTCCAAGAATCGTCCTAGTACGGTTGTCTGGTGTATGGGTCAAACGCAACACACCATTGGTAATGCGATGGTTCGTGCCTCGTGCATCTTGCAATTGGCCTTAGGTAACGTTGGTAAATCTGGCGGCGGCACTAATATTTTCCGCGGTCACGATAACGTTCAAGGCGCAACTGACGTGGGTCCTAACCCAGATTCATTGCCAGGCTACTATGGTTTGGCCGCTGGTTCATGGAAGCACTTCGCAACAGTATGGGGTGTTGACTATGAATGGATTAAGGGTCGCTATGCACCAGACATGATGGAGAAGTCTGGGACTACCGTATCTCGTTGGGTTGATGCCGTTCTTGAAAAGAACGACATGATCGATCAAGAGACTAACGTTAAAGGTTTGTTTTTCTGGGGCCATGCTCCTAACTCACAAACTCGTGGCCTTGATATGAAGCGCGCGATGGACAAGTTAGATCTCTTGGTAGTGGTTGATCCATATCCAAGTGCTACTGCTGCAATGGCTGCAATGCCTCCTGCAGAAGGACAGACAATTAACAAGAATCGCAATGTTTACCTGTTGCCTGCCGCAACCCAGTTTGAAACATGCGGTACTGCTACTGCATCGAATCGTTCACTTCAGTGGCGCGAGAAAGTCATCGATCCATTGTTTGAGTCCGTGCCTGACCATGTGCTCATGCAAGCCTTTGCTGATCGCCTCGGTTTCGGTGACGAGTTATCAAAGAACTATAAGATGCTCAGCACTAAATTTGCTGGTAAGCAATGGAGAGAGCCGCAGATTGAAGACATCTTGCGTGAGATTAATCGCTCCGTTTGGACTATTGGTTATACAGGTCAAACTCCAGAGCGCCTTAAAGCGCACATGAGAATGGTTGCTACATTTGATCCGAAGACCTTGAAATCACGCGGTGGTGTTGACCCAGTTACCGGTTACGACACAACTGGTGATTACTACGGTTTGCCTTGGCCTTGTTATGGAACTGCTGCAATTAAGCATCCAGGTTCACCAAATCTCTATGACACCAGTAAGAGTGTGATGGAGGGTGGTGGTAACTTCCGCGCCAACTTTGGTGTTGAGAAAGATGGTAAGACCTTATTGGCTGAAGATGGCTCTTACTCAAAGGGTTCTGCAATCAAGACCGGCTATCCAGAGTTTGATCACGTTCTCGTGAAAAAACTGGGCTGGTGGAATCAGTTGACTGAAGATGAGCAAAAAGCTGCTGATGGTAAGAACTGGAAGACTGACTTGTCTGGTGGTATCCAGCGCGTGGTGATGAAGAACGGTTGCCATCCATTTGGCAATGCGAAAGCTCGCGCCGTTGTTTGGAACTTCCCGGATCCAGTTCCAATTCACCGTGAAGCTCTCTACAGTACTAACGCGCCGATGATGCGTAAGTATCCAACTTCTGCAGATAAGAAGAATTTCTGGCGCTTGCCAACACTCTATAAGACTGTTCAAGACCAAAACTTGAATGAAAAGTTATATGAGAAATTCCCAATTATTTTGACCTCAGGTCGTTTGGTTGAGTATGAGGGTGGTGGAGACGAAACTCGTTCCAACCCATGGTTGGCTGAGTTACAACAAGAAAACTTCGTGGAGATTAATCCAAAGGCTGCAGCAGATCGCGGTATTAAGAACTGGGATTATGTTTGGGTGAAGTCTCCTACTGGCGCCAGAATCAAAGTGCGTGCCATGGTGACCGAGCGTGTTGATCAGGGTACTGCATTCGTACCGTTCCACTTCGCTGGATGGTGGCAGGGCGCAGATTTGCGTAAGCACTATCCAGAAGGTGCGGCCCCAATCGTTCTAGGTGAAGCGGTCAATACTGCAACTACTTATGGTTACGATCAGGTAACGATGATGCAAGAGACTAAAACCACTATGTGTCAAATCGAAAAATTTGCCTAAGTTAAAAAATAAAGTCAGGAGAACACAATGGCAAGAATGAAATTTATCTGTGACACAGAACGTTGCATCGAATGTAACGGTTGTGTCACCGCTTGTAAGAACGATAACGAAGTTCCTTGGGGCGTGAATCGTCGCCGTGTTGTTACGGTAAACGACGGCATCATCGGTCAGGAAAAATCGATTTCAGTGGCTTGTATGCACTGTAGCGATGCACCTTGTATGGCTGTGTGCCCAGTAGATTGCTTCTACCGCACCGATGAAGGTGTTGTCCTTCATGACAAAGACATTTGCATTGGTTGCGGATACTGCTCATTTGCTTGCCCTTTTGGCGCACCTCAGTTCCTCAGTAAAGGTGCTTTTGGTTCCCGTAGCAAAATGGATAAATGCACATTCTGTAATGGTGGTCCAGAAGAGAACGGTAGCGTTGCCGAGTTTGAGAAATATGGCCGTAACCGTTTGGCAGAAGGTAAGTTACCTCTCTGCGCAGAAATGTGCTCTACCAAGGCTTTGATTGGTGGCGATAGCGATATCATCTCCGGCATCTTCAATAACCGTGTGGCTACTCGTGAAAAGAATGGCAAGTACGCTGGTTCTAAAGCTTTTGGTTGGACTACCGCTTATGGTGGGCCAGATACTCCAGCACCAACCCCAACGGCAGCTGCAAAAATTCCAGGAGCCAAATAATGAAATTTAATTTCAAAACTCTTGGCCTGTGTTTTGCAGCAGCAACTTTGTTGGTCGCATGCTCTGAGCCACCAGAAATTGCAGCCAAAGCGGCGAAGCGTCCTGACGTTGCTCCATACATGGGTGCAGATAATGGTTTCATGACTAAGAACTGGACTCCAAAGAATCAAGCCAGTTGGACTGAATCGGTTGATAAGCGCAATCAGGGTCAAAACGAGTACAGTCGCGTTAAGTGATCAACTAAATAACAATAAATAAAACGAAAACGTTTAAGGACATGTGTATGAAACGATCATTTTCTAAAGTTCTACGCACTTTGGTGGTGGCTGCTGGTTTGTCGCTGACTCTGGCGAGCGGCATGAGTTACGCAGAACGCGCAGCAATGGCGCCTTTGCCTTCTCCTAGCGGAGTGGATGTTCCACCTAAATCAGTACCAGCCAATCCTAATGGCTTAGCTAATGGAACTCAGGCTCAGTCGCAACCGGCTAACCCATCTATTTTCACATCTGCTAATAGTGACCCATATAACTATGTCAGCATTCCAGACAAAGAGGCTAGTGTTCTGATTCAGCGTTCTGGTGAGCAGTGGCGTGTGATTCGTAATGGCGTGATTACCGTTTATGGTGGTTGGTTACTAGCGATTGCTTTCTTTGGTATTGCAGCCGTTTTTATCATCAAGGGTCCAATCAAATTACATGCGCCGTTATCTGGGCAAAAAATCAAACGATTTAATGGCTTTGAGCGCTTTACCCACTGGGTGATGGCGGCTAGTTTTATTGGACTTGCTTTGACTGGTGGCCTAATTTTGTGGGGTAAGTATTTTGCTATGCCTTTGATGGGCGGTGTTGCTTACGGCACCTTCCTCAATATCTGCAAAAATATTCATAATTATTCTGGTCCCTTATTTACACTCAGCATCATTATTTTCTTCTTGCTGTTTGCAACTAGAAATATTCCAGGGCAAGGCGATCTCACTTGGATCAAGTCATTTGGGGGCATGTTTGGTGGAAAACATCCTCCTGCAGGCTTCTTCAACTTCGGGGAAAAAATTTGGTTCTGGTTCGGTATGACCTTCTTGGGCTTGGTGATTTCGGGCTCTGGTCTTGTACTGGACATGATCGTACCGTTCATGCAGGTTGAGTACATCCGCGGAACCATGCAGATTGCTAATATTATTCACGGCGGTGCATCAGTTCTAATGATGACTATGGCTATGGGTCATATTTATATTGGTTCAATTGGTATGCAGGGTTCTTCTGATGGCATGATGTCTGGCTACGTTGATGCAACCTGGGCAAAAGAGCACCATGAGCTCTGGTACAACAAAGTAAATAAATAAGGACAAAGCCATGAAAAAAATCATTGCTTTCACACTCTGCGCATTCACTTCTGCTTCAATATTTGCAGCTTTGCCTCCATTAACTCCGGAAGCGCAAGAGGCTAAGACATTGGCTGATGCAAAAACAGCCTATGCAGGTCGAGTAGGCGCCTTTCAGTTATGCCAGGCAATCAACAAAGTGGCTGATCAATATAGAGTTCCAGGTACACCAGCGCCTGCTGCTTGTACTGCGCCGCCACCATTTGTTGCTCCTGTAGCAGCAACACCTGCGGCGAAGTAATTAGTCAGTGATTAATTCTTGATGTAGGTAGCGTTTAGCAGCCTGTGTTTGAGGATTCAAAAAAAAGGGGCCTACGGGTCCCTTTTCTTTTATCTCACCATGATCAATAAAGATGATGTATCGCGCAAGTCTTTGCACTTGAGCAAGTTGATGTGAGGAAAAAATAACATCGGTATTTTGCCCATCAAATTGGCGAATCATTTCTTCAACTTGCTCAGTAGTATTGGGATCTAAGTTTGCGGTGGGCTCATCTAATAAGACTAAGTTTGGTTTTTGTAAAATTGCCCGCCCAAGGCAAAGCTTCTGTCTCTCGCCGGCAGATAACTTGTGAGCAGGACTGGAGGCTAACTTCCCCAAGCCAACCTGTTCGATTACTTGCTCAATTGCCTCATCAGTAATCCTAGAGTCTGCATCTCTGACCATACTTAAATTGGTTTTGGTAGAGGCTTTAATCATCGGAGTGTGATGCAGAACTAATGCAGTCTTCTTGGCAAATGAGTAACTCACTGTTCCAGTATCTGGCTTGATGAGGCCATCTAACAATTTTAAAAGGGTCGTTTTGCCTGCCCCATTAGGGCCAATGCAAGCAGTAATGCGGTCAGCTGGAATGATCGCATGCTGAATATTGAGAATGACGCGACCATTGCTTTTGACGGTGATATCGCGTAGCTCGATAAATCTCTCGAATTGTTCTGTCATATCAACCATAGCGACGCTCCGCCACTTGACGAACTGCAAACGTAAATAGGTTGGCTAATAGAACAATTCCAAGTAAGACAATGCCCAAGGCAAGCGCTAAGGGCAGATCGCCCTTGCTGGTTTCTAGGGCGATTGCAGTAGTCATGGTTCTGGTCGAGTTTTGAATGTTGCCACCCACAATCATGACAGCGCCAACCTCAGAAATTGCTCTAGCAAGGCCAGCTAGGATAGCAATGGTGAGGGAGAAGCGGCAATCCCAAATGAGCCACTTAAAGCGTGCCATCGATTGCAATCTGAGGCTTAAGAAGGTCTCGCGATGAATTCTCCAGGAATCTTCCAAGATTTGACGACTCAGGGCTGCAATTAAAGGTGTTGTCAGAAGCGTTTGGGCCACAATCATGCCCTTGGGTGTAAACAACCATCCCCATGCCCCCATGGGACCTGAACGAGACAGCATGAGGTAAACCAAGACCCCGACAATCACCGTTGGAACTCCCATTAAGGTATTTAGGGCTATAACAATCGATTTTTTGCCTGTAAATTCTTCGGTGGCCAATAAAGCTCCCAAAGGAAGGCCAATCAGCGTTCCAAAGAGCAGGGCAGTTAAGCTGACCTGAAGGGAAACCAGGACGATTCCCAGAACCCCACCATCTAAATGGGCCAGCAGGGCTAGGGCGTCTTGAAAGGCAGTCAACATGGGCTTGATTCTATCAAGGCAATGGCAAAATGGGCTTAATGCAATCCATACCCCTATTTTCCGACTCATGGCCCAAGTAGTTTGCCTCTGTAATGAGATCCTTGACGTGGATCTACGCGAGTACCTGGATGCTCATCCAATCGACTCCATAGAGGAGTTGCGGGAGCAGGCATCCATTTGCAATAAATGCATGCAGTGCCAAGATTTGGTTGAGGGTGAGATTTATTTGGCACGAGTTCGGCGGCAGCATGCGGCAGGACAGTTTTAATGACTCAGAGTAGAGGCGCTCGCTTCACTGTTATGAGTATGAATGTGCATAAAGGAGTCTCTCCTTTGCATCGGCACTCCACTATTTATCAGTTGCGACAAAGAATGCGCAATCATCACCCAGACTTGTTGTTTCTTCAGGAATTACAGCAAGAGCATCGAGGGAGGATTCGGCGATTTGGGCAATGGCCCCTAACTGAGCTCACCCACTTTCTATCAGAAGACTTTTGGCATGACTGGCATTATGGAAAAAATATGGAGTATCCAGATGGCCATCATGGCAATGCGATTCTGTCGAAGCATCCTCTGCATAAAGGCCTCAATTACGATATTTCTGCATATCGCTTTGAAAGACGCGGGCTGTTGCATAGCGTGACCCAACTCGATGGAGTCGATCAACCCATTCATTGCTTCTGTGTGCACTTAGCTTTATTTGAACGGGGTAGAGAGCGTCAGTTAGAGCAAATCATAGGACATATTGAAGCGTTAACACAGCAAGGCCCAACCATTGTGGCTGGGGACTTTAATGATTGGCGTAATCGGATAGGCGCACCAATGAAAGCGGCTGGGTTTGAAGAGGTATTTGAAGTCTTAACTGGCTCACCAGCGAAGACTTTCCCCAGTGTCAAGCCCTTATTGGCAATGGATCGGATTTATGTCCGTGGACTGAAGATTCATTCTGCAGAAATATTGCACGGTTGGATGAAATTATCTGACCATTTAGGTATAGCAGCAGAACTGGAATTGATATGAACGATCTACTTAGTATTTTTCTAAAACATATTTTCGAGCTCAATATTAATTGGCTCTTATTGATTCACGTTATATTGGTAACCTACTTTATTGGCATCATCATTTCTGTGAGAAGACCGGTAGGCGTAGCATTTGCCTGGATTTTTATTGTGATGACTTTTCCAGTATTGGGAATTAGTTTATATGTCCTGATTGGTGAGCGCCCTGTGGGACGCAAACTCACCAGAAAAATTACCCGCATGAATCTTGAATACACGCGGATTACTGAAAAAGTATGCCAAGACTATGCGGAAGATAGGCAGCAAATGCCTTTGGAGGGCAGAGCCTTAAGTCTTTTGGCGGAAGCTAAAAATGGCTCCCCCGTCGTTGCTGGCAATCAGCTGGAGTTGCATACGGATTCACTAGAGATTTTGCAGTGCTTTATTAATGAAATTAATCAGGCAAAGAAAAGTCTTCATCTAGAGTTTTATATCTGGGCGTTAGGTGGCACCGCTGATGAAGTTGGCGAGGCTATGATTGCTGCAGCCAGACGAGGTGTCGCTTGCCGTGTACTACTAGACTCATTAGGAAGTAAGGACTGGTTCAAATCTAAATGGCCAGCGCGCTTTCGTAATGCTGGCATTCAGGTAACCGAAGCCTTACCCATTCAGATTGGTCGATTCCAGTTTAGACGTGCTGATTTACGTTTGCATCGAAAAATATTTGTGGTGGACGGTGCTTTTGTTTGGACGGGCAGTATGAATCTGGTTGACCCCCGTACTTTTAAGCAAGACTCAGGAGTAGGCGAGTGGGTCGATGCCATGGTTCGCGTTGAGGGACCGGTTGCTGCGCAGTTTGAGTTGACCTTTGCTTTTGATTGGAGTGTAGATAATCCCAGCACCATTCACTTTAATGAGTGCGTTCCGGCTGAAGCACCCCATAAAGGCGCGGCGATAGCCCAGAAACTCGCTTCTGGGCCTGTGTATCGAGATGAAATTTTGTATCAAGTACTACTTTCTGCAATTATTGATGCACGAGAAGAGCTCACCATTACCACTCCATACTTTGGTCCGGATGATGGTTTGTTACAAGCGCTCATGGCGGCTGCTAGAAGGGGTGTCAATGTCACCTTGATTATTCCAAAGTTAAATGACTCGACCCTAGTTGCTTGGAGTAGTAAAAGTTATTACGCTGACTTATTAGGGTCGGGAGTCAAGATTGCGGAGTTTGACGGCGGACTACTTCATACTAAAAGCTTATTGGTCGATAAAAGAACGGCCATCTTTGGATCGGTCAACTTTGATCAGAGAAGCCTGCGCTTGAACTTTGAGATTAGTTTGATCGTGTATAACGAAGATTTCTGCGTCAAACTTCAAAAACTAATGAATTCCTATTTAGAAAAATCAGATTATGTCGACCTTGATGTTTGGTCAAAGCGGCCGCGTTGGCATCATTACTTAGAAAATGCCGCCCATCTCACTTCGCCGCTGCTTTAAATGGCGCCACTAGCCCGCATGCTCGCAATATCAGACTCTGTCATACCCAACTCTTTTAAGATGGAGTCAGTATGTTCACCCACGGCTGGAATGGGGTCCATACGATAGTCATAGCTGTCATTTAATCCTGGGGGAAGAAGTGCAGCAATGGGACCGTTAGGGGTGCCCACTTCAGTAAATCGATGTCGGGCTTTTAGCTGCTCATGCTTCCAAAGACCTTCCATGTCATTCAGATGAGCGTTAGCAATTTGAGCTTTATCTAGTTTGGCAATCAGTTGCTCTGCAGTGAGCTTGCTAAAGCAGGTATTAATAATTTCGAGTAATTCAGCACGTTTTTCATTGCGCTTGTAATTTTTATCAAAGCGCTCATCTTGGGCGAGTGCTGGGTTTTCTAATACTGCTTCGCAGAACTGTACCCACTCCCGTTCATTTTGCAGTCCAAGCATGACAGTCTTGCCATCGCCAGCCTTGAAGGGTCCATATGGATAAATGGTGGCATGAGATGCGCCGTTTCTAGATGGTGGATTAGCGCCCTTATAAGCGTAGTAAAGCGGAAAGCTCATCCATTCGCTCAGTGCCTCGAGCATGGAGATATCAATGACTGTCCCTTTGCCCGTTTTTCCTCTTTGCAAGAGGGCCGCCAAGATATTGGTGTAGGCATACATACCAGCAGCAATATCAGCAATGGAGTTGCCAGCCTTACTAGGTGTTTCTGGTGTGCCTGTAATGGATAGAAAGCCTGCCTCGCTTTGTATTAAAAGGTCGTAAGCTTTTTTATCGCGATAAGGGCCATCATTGCCATAACCTGAAATGGCGCACATGATGAGTCCCGGATTTTCTTGCTGCAATGCCTGCGCAGTCAGGCCCATGCGGGCGGCTGCTCCGGGTACTAGGTTTTGGATAAAGACATCAGCAGTTTTCAGTAAATTCTTGAGTACTGCCAAAGCAGAATCTTGCTTGAGATCGAGCGTTAAACTTTCTTTTGATCGATTGACCCAGGCAAAGTGGGATGAGAGTCCATCAACCTGGGTGTCATAGCCCCTCGCAAAATCGCCATCACCAGGGCGCTCAATTTTAATGATGCGGGCACCCAGATCAGCTAGCTGCCGAGTGCAGAAGGGCGCAGCGATCACATGCTCAAGCGCAACAACAGTAATTTCATCTAACGGGCGAACGCTCATCTCTAATACCTATTAGAACGATCTTGGCAAGCCAAGAACATGTTCGGCAATATAGGAGTAAATCAAGTTTGTTGAGATTGGCGCGACTTGATAAAGGCGTGTTTCCCTAAATTTACGTTCAACATCATATTCGTTGGCAAAACCAAAGCCACCATGGGTTTGCAAGCAAACGTTTGCCGCTTCCCAAGATGCTTTTGCAGCTAAGTATTTAGACATATTAGCCTCAGGTCCGCAGGGCTGGTGATTGTCAAATAGTTCACAAGCCTTAAAACGCATCAGATTGGCAGCCTCAGTTTCAATATAGCTATCGGCAATCGGAAACTGAATCCCCTGATTTTTTCCAATCGGACGATCAAATACGACGCGATCATTGGCATAGCGACGCGCACGATCAATAAACCAATAAGCATCACCAATACATTCTGCTGCAATCAGAACACGTTCTGCATTAAGGCCATCGAGGATGTATTTAAATCCTTGACCCTCTGTACCAATCAGGTTTTCTACTGGTATCTCTAGGTTATCAAAGAACACTTCATTAGTTTCATGGTTCACCATATTCGCAATGGGCCTAACTTCCATACCTTTGCCGATTGCATCGGCAAGATTTACGATGAAGATCGACATCCCTTCGGATTTACGCTGTACCTCAGTGAGCGGAGTAGTGCGCGCCAGCAAAATCATTAAATCAGAATGCTGAATACGAGAGATCCAAACTTTCTGGCCATTGATAATGTACTTATCTCCTTTTTTGACCGCAGTAGTTTTTAGTTTGGTGGTATCAGTGCCAGTAGTGGGCTCTGTCACTGCCATGCTTTGCAGACGCAATTGCCCGCTGGCAATTTTTGGCAGATACATTTTTTTCTGTTCTTCAGACCCATGGCGAAGTAAAGTTCCCATGTTGTACATCTGTCCATGACAAGAGCCAGCGTTGCCGCCCGCGAAGTTAATTTCTTCCATGATGACGGAAGCCTCTGCCAAACCTAATCCTGAACCACCATATTCTTCTGGTATCAAAGCTGCTAACCAGCCAGCTTCGGTCATAGCATCTACAAAAGCCTCTGGGTAGCCGCGCTCGTGGTCTATTTTTTGCCAATAGGCGGAGTCAAATTTTCCACAGAGGTCTCGTAAGGCCTCACGTATTTCTTGGTACTGGTCTGGCTTGGGGATGGGGTGATTCATGAAACTCTCGTTTTATCAGTTTTTGGATTATTTTTGGGTACAGACGCTAGTTTAAGCAAGATTTGAAAATCTTGGAGAATGATGGAAATCAGGCGAAAATAGCCTCAATAATCTGTATATAAAGATAAACAAGGGATCAGTACTTTCTCATGCAAAACAATCACCAACAAATTCTTTCTGGGGTCAAAGTTTTAGAGTTAGGTCAGCTCATTGCTGGCCCATTTGCCTCAAAAACACTGGCTGATTTTGGGGCAGAAGTGATTAAGGTGGAGTCTCCAGGCGCTGGCGATCCATTGCGTAAGTGGCGCCTGCTACATGAGGGGACATCAGTTTGGTGGCAAGCCCAATCACGCAATAAACAATCGATTTGCCTAGATCTGCGCGTCAAAGAAGGTCAGGCGATTGCCAGAAAGCTAGCGCTTGAAGCGGATGTCGTCATTGAAAATTTTCGACCAGGCACATTAGAGAAGTGGGGCTTGGGCTGGGAAGAATTGCATGAAGCAAATCCAAAACTGATTATGTTGCGTATCTCTGGTTATGGCCAGGATGGGCCTAGACGAGATGAGCCTGGTTTTGCAGCGATTGGAGAGGCGATGGCCGGCTTGCGTTACATAACGGGGCATCCAAATGAGGTACCAGTGAGGGCAGGCGTATCGCTTGGAGATACGATTGCAGGCTTGCATGGTGCGCTTGGCGTATTACTTGCTTTGTATGAGCGAGACGCTCGTGGTGGCCAGGGTCAAATGATTGACGTCGCTTTATATGAGGCGGTGTTTAATTTAACCGAAAGTCTGCTACCAGAGTATTCGGCATTTGGTGCGATACGTCAGCCCGCAGGCGGTGCTTTGCCCGGGATTGCCCCTTCTAATGCCTATCGTTGTGCTGATGGACAGTATGTCTTGATCGCTGGAAATGGGGATTCAATTTATAAGCGCTTGATGACTTTAATTGGTAGAGCAGACTTGGGCGAAGACCCAGATTTAGCTTTTAATGACGGTCGTGCTAAGCGCGTTGTTGAAATTGATGCGGCGATTAATGCGTGGACGAAAACATTAAGCCTTGATGAAGTTCTGAAAGGCTTGCTTGAGGCAGAGGTCCCATCTGGCAAGATTTATACGGCAAAAGACATTGCTGAAGACCCTCACTACCAAGCAAGAGGTGTGATCGAAACTGTCCAAGCAGCGAGTGGCCTCAAAGTGCAGGTTCCTGGAATCATTCCTAAGCTATCTCAAAATCCTGGATCAATTCGTTATCGCGCTCCGACATTAGGAGAGCATACTAATGAAGTGCTTAAATCCGCTGGCCTGACCGAAGAACAAATTAGGATCCTGAAAAAGTCTGGGGCCCTCTCTTAATGGATCACACGCTCCAGCATTTCTTCGGATGGTTTGGTTTGCCATCCGTCGGATTGCCGGCCGTCTTTATTAGCGCCTTTGTTTCTGCCACCCTACTGCCGATTGGTTCAGAGCCTATTCTATTTGGGTATACCGAGCTTAATCCCAGCATGTATTGGATGGCGATCTTGGTTGCAACCGTTGGCAATACTATGGGCGGTATGTTTGATTGGTGGTTAGGTCTGATTTCTCGAAATGGCTTTGAGTCATTAAAAGGCCCAACTCAAAGCCGCATGCAACTTTGGTTAGAAAAGCGAGGCCCTAAGATGCTGCTCCTGTCTTGGCTACCTGGCTTTGGCGACCCTCTTTGTATCGCAGCAGGTTGGCTGCGCTTGGCCTGGTTTCCATGCCTGATTTACATGTTTATTGGTAAATTGCTGCGTTACCTGACCATGACATGGTTACTAGCCTTAGTCCCTGATAGTTTTTGGCACCAATTAGGGCATTGGTTGGGCTTAATCTAAAACCTCGATAGCAAGTTACTTAAACTGCGCAGTACTTTTGCTGTATCTCGTCGTTGTTTAAGAGATTTTGAGCGGTGTCCTGGAATACGATTTCACCTTGATCGAGAATATAAGCGCGATCTGAGATCTTTAAAGCTTTCTGCACATTTTGCTCAACCAAGAGAATGGTGAGACCCTGTTGCTTGAGTTTTGCAAATAACTCAAACATCTCTTCTACCAGGACTGGCATGATGCCCTCGGATGGCTCATCTAATAAGATCGCTTTAGGTTTTGCAATCATTGCTCTTGCAATCGCCAGCATCTGCTGCTCTCCCCCCGACATGGAGGTGCCATCTTGGTGAAGGCGCTCTTTTAGTCTGGGAAAAGTTTCAGCAATTTCATCCACAAGAATATTCATATCCCCACGGTTTTTTTGGCTGATCACACCTAACTCTAAGTTTTCTTTGACGGTGAGACCTGGAACAATGCGGCGATCTTCAGGTACGTATGCTAAACCTAGGTGAAAGCGTTCATGGGCGGGTAGATCTAAAAAAGATACACCATCAATAGAGGCTTTGCCTTGGCGTTTAGGCAGCAATCCCATCAGTGATCGCAGGGTAGTGGTCTTACCGGCACCATTACGTCCCATCAGAGTCACAATTTCACCTTTATTGACTTCTAAAGAGACTCCCTGCAGGACGTGACTTCGGTCGTACCAAGCATTTAAGTTTTCAATACGTAACATAGGGCGCCTTCAATTTAATCTTGACCTAGGTACACCCTGCGTACCTCAGCATTATTTTGAATTTCTTCGGGGGAGCCTTCTGCCAAGAACTCGCCATGATGAAGAACGATAATCCGTTTACACAGACCCATGATCAGTTTCATTTTATGTTCTACCAAGATCACAGTGCGCTCATTAGCCAAGGTCTTTATGAGATCCATCATGACCAGCGTTTCTTCAGGCGACATGCCGGCAGTAGGTTCATCTAGTAATAGCAGGCTAGGATTACAGGCTAGAGCCATGGCAATCTCTAAGGCGCGTTGCTGACCATGGGCAAGATCGCCTGTTTTTTTATTACGTAGGTGTTCGAGATTAACGCGGCGTAAGAGTTGATCAGCGAGCTCGATTGGTTCGGCATAACTTTGTGCATTGCGAATAAAGTTATAGCGAGCAGTTTCCATTTGCGCAGCTACGCGGACATTTTCATGAACAGTCAGCTGCTTAAACACATTAGTAATTTGAAAGCTCTTAGAAATGCCGATACGAGCAAACTCGTGCTGCTCTAAGCCGGTGATGTCCTTGCCATTCAATAATATTTGACCACTAGTTGGGGGAAATGCTCCGCTTAACACATTAAAGAAAGTACTTTTACCAGCACCGTTCGGGCCAATAATGGCAGTTAATGTTCCAGGCATAAAACTGGTCGAAACATTTTGCAGCGCCTTGAACTTGCCAAAACTTTTGCTAACGTGACGTGCTTCAAGAATAGGGGTATTGTTTACGCTATTCATTATTTTGAACCCTGCTGAATATGGAGTTTGCTCAAAATGCTTCCCCAGATACCCTTAGGGAAGAACAATACAAAGAACATGAACACTAAGCCGACAACAGCCATCCAATGCTTGGTAAAGGTAGTGACAACATCTTCGAGATAGAGCATGACTGCTGCGCCTATGAAAGGCCCAAAGAATGTGCCCATACCACCCAGAATACTCATCATCACGGCTTGACCTGACTGAAGGTAATGCAGGGAATCGATTGGCACAATCGAGAGGTGAAGGGCTCGTAGTGAGCCAGCCAACCCACAGATGGCTGCAGACAATACAAATACAAGTAACTTTGTTTTAGCAACATCAAAGCCGCAGGCTGCGGCACGCTTCTCATTCTCTCGAATGGCTTCCATCACCGCTCCAAGAGGAGAGTTCAGAATGCGTGAGATCAACCAAATAGCAATGACTACAAAAAAGAGAATGATGTAGTACTTCACTAGCGGGTTTAAAAAATCCACAGGCATGCCTAAGATGTTGAATGAGTCAACTCGAACGCCGCGTAAACCATTTTCACCACCAGTCAGACTCTCAGCTTTATAAAAAACATAGTAAACAATTTGACCAAGTGCTAAGGTCACCATCGAGAAATAAATGCCTCTCGTGCGAATGGCTAAGAAGCCCATCATGAGTCCGCCGATAGCAGCACCAACAATACCAATCAAAATAGCCGCTGCCCAAGGTACTCCATAGTGAACGATGGCAATGCCGGTAAGGTAGCTGCCGATACCCAAGAAAGCGGCGTGACCAAAGGAGAGCAGGCCCATGCAACCAAACAATAGATTAAAGCCCATAGCAAATAAGCCAAAGATCAAGATATTGATTGCCAAAGCCTCATACGGCATGATGAATGGAAAGATCGCTAAGAACACAGTGCTAGCTAAAACACGGTGACGTGCAATGAGTTGGAAAAATGAATTCATATATTTACGGGACCTTAGCCCATTGCCCCCGCTTTACCAAATAAGCCTTGTGGGCGGATCAATAAAACTACGGCCATCAATACAAAAATAGAGAGCTCTGCAAGATCTGGAAAAAATAAGGAAGTCATGCTGTAGACGACGCCAACTAAAAGACCAGCAATAACGGCGCCAACGGGTGAGCCCATACCGCCAACGACCGTCACCACAAAAGATTCAGCTAGGATTGGAATACCCATCTCCGGGTTTACAGAGCGCGTTGGTGCTGCCAAGATGCCTGATAGACCTGCAATGGCACAGCCTAAGCCAAATACGAGCAACCAGACCTTAGCAATATCAACACCCAGCACTTTGACTATTTCTTGATCAGCAGCACCGGCTTTAATAATGAGTCCATAGCGTGTTTTTTGAATTAAGAACCACACACCCAAAATAATGAGGGCCGTAGCAGCAATGAGGAAGAGCCGATATTTAGGAAAGTAGCCAATGCCAACATTCATAGTGCCGCCGAGACCTTGTGGAGTCATAGACGGAAGCCCTTCAATACCAAAAGTTACTCGCATGGCTTCAATCAGAACATACGAAAGACCGAAGGTGAGTAGTAATGGGTAGTCTAGGCCACGACCATAGAGCGGTCTTACCAGGAATCTTTCTGTCACTAAGCCAAGACAGCCAGTGAGAAGCGGTGTTAATAATAGACTGAACCAGAAATTTCCTGTGACTCCCAGAAAATAAACACCTAAGAACGCACCCACCATAAAGAAAGCACCATGGGCGAAGTTCACCACATTGAGCATGCCAAAGATAAGGCATAAGCCAAGAGCAAGTAGTGCATAAATACTTCCCAGGGCGATACCCGTTAGAAGTTGCATGCATAAAAGTTCGAAAGTCAGACCGGTCATAAATGTACTCAGAAAAACTCCCCTTGAACATTGAAGTTCAGGGGGAGTGGACCAGGGTAAGCAATTTACCCTGAAATAGTGTCTTAGGCTTTGTGGCCTAGCTCTTCGCAGCTGCGCATATTTTTCTCAGTAGTCGGCTCAATAGTCAGAATATTAAAGACATCGTACTTGTCTTTCATATTCTTTGATTTGGACTCAACAATGATGACAGTTTGAACAGCCTGATGATCGCATTTGCGATAGTACTCTGGACCTTTGTACCAGTCATACTTCAGGGTCTCCATTGCAGCGATCACTTTTGCGGTATCGGTGGACTTGGCAATTTTGACGGCGGCTAGTACGCTTTTTATGCCGGCATATCCTAGTGCACCATAGTCGGATGGTACTGAGCCGTTATACATTTTTCGGAAAGCATCATTAAATGTTTTCGCAGTTGGGATGCGATCTTCAAGACCCCAATAGTATGAGGTGCCGCCAACGATGCCTTCGAATGCTTCAGGCCCACCAGCAAGGCGCGCTGTATAGAGGAGCACAGGTGTAACAATCTTCATACTGGATTTAAGACCAAAGTCAGTACATTGTTTTGCAGAGTTGACGAGGTCACGACCAAAGTTGCACAGTACCAAAATATCTGGATTCAAAGCTTTAATGCGTGGCAAAAATGCAGAGTAATCAGATGCGCCTAATGGATGACGAATATCAGCCAATGTAGTGGCACCCATTTCCTTACCAGCACGCTCAAATGCACGCACCATTTCATGACCGTAGGCGTAGTCTGCGGTTAGGAATACGATCTTTTTGCCAAAACGAGGAATGGAGTAGCGCGCTAGTGCACCAGCTGTCATCGTTGGGTTTAGAGCCTCATGGAAGGTATAAATGCTCCAGTCTTTTACTTCATTAATTGCGTCAGATTGACTAATAGAATTGAATAGAATCTTACGTTCTTTACAAACTGCATTAATAGAGAGCTGGGTGGCTGCGGATAGCGAACCAACCACATAGTTCACTTTATCTTTTTCAATCAACTCTAAGGTGCGAGTTGCAGCCTCACCTGGATTAAGCTTGTCATCACGCACCAGTAACTCTGCTTTGCGACCGTTAAATCCACCAGCATCATTAAATTCTTTAATAGCTAACTCAGCAGCTTTGACCTGGTCTTGTGCTTCCGCAGAAAACGGTCCAGTTAATGGCACTGGAAAACCGATCTTAATTGTTTCAGCTTGTGCATTTGCAACATTTAACCAAAGTGGGGTGCTAGCAGCAGCTGCTCCACCAATCAACATCTTTCTTCTAGTTTGATTTGTTACTTTTTGTTTCATCGTTGTCTCCTCCATTTAAAACTTTGTTTGAACAAGAATACTTTTTATTACATAAATCTTAACTGAATGCACCAATTAATGCGCGGATTCAGGCACTGCTTTCCCTTGGATTAATAAAGCACTAATATCTATAGCTGTTTCTGCCATTACAGTACTGGCATTTCTTTTGAGCTTCTCATTATCCCTTGCCCCTTTAATGCCCTGAGCCTGCATATAGCGGCCCAAATACTGGGCTCTAGCCACTACCTGCTGCCCTAATTTCAAGCGTTCGTCCCGATAGGCCTCTAGGGCTTCTGGGGTGGCGCCTAGATTGGCAATATGCTTGGCAATGACAATAGCCTCATCCCCAGCTTTCGTCACACCCATTCCGACATGTGGTCTACCCACAAATGCTGCATCGCCCATTAAAGCGATTCTTCCGAAAACAATCTCTTCGGAGCGAACATCGTAGATAGCCTGCAGGAATGGCGAAGCTGTTTTTTCTAGTATTTCTGCGTACTGGGGTGCCAAAATTTCTTGAGCGACTTTCCGCATGTGTTCAATGTGTTTCCGAGAAACTTTGAGAGGCGGAATACCGGTTGGGTAATAGTGCCCATCATCATCGGTCAGAAGGCTGACTAGCTCTTGGGCTTGTGAGGCAGGCCGGTACCAAACAAAGTTATAGCGACGTTTACCTGGACGAGTGTCGTTACCGGATCCTGCTACTGGATACCCCAACATCTGCTCGCCATTTGGCAGGCAAAATCCAAAGTAATTAAAGAGCGTGTCTAGTGTGTGCTGAGATAGCACTGATTCATCACATACTCCGCGCCATGCAATATAGCCTGCATATTCTGGCCCGATCTCTGGAGCAAGTTGCGCCCTAACTCCTGAACGAATACCATCGGAAGCAATTAATAGCTCTGCCTCATAATGGCTGTTATCTTCGCAGCCAACATGAACTGTATTAGCATCCTGCGTAACTGTTTTTACAGTCTTGCCTTGTAGATAGCGCTCAGGTGGAAAGCTTTCCTTAAGCATGTGATACAGGCGACTCCATGAGGTGAGTATTTGAGGTAGCTCCATTTCACCAAGAGTTTGTCCATCGGCGCCTAAGGTGACACGTTTTGTAACATGCACTCCGAGAGAATCATCAACCCTTACCCCCGAAGCCCGCAAGGCCTCGGCCAATGCATCGTGCGTAACAATTCCTGCGCCACGACCATCTAGTGAGCCGCTTGCTTTTTCTAGCAAGGTGACGTCATGACCTTGACGCAGCAGCATATTTGCTGCGAACAAGCCGCCAAGAGATCCGCCAACCACCAGTATTTTTGCCATGACTTCTCTTAGACCGCCTTAGCATCCAAGGCAGCTTTCTCTTCTGCGGGGTAATTTAATTCAATCACCACACCATTAGGATCGTCTAAAAAGATCTGATGAAGCTCTATAGCGGGAACGGTGCGCTCACGATAGGGGAGTTTTAATTCCTTTAATAGCGCGATCTTTTCTTCTAAGCCTGTGGCAAAGAAGGCAATGTGATCCACTGCGCCAGAGCCATACAGCGAGCTAGGATCACGCTCTCCTAAGTATTGTTTTAATCCATTTGGATTGTTTTTATCAATGGCTATAAGGTGTAGTACAGCATTTGCCCAGCTACTATCATCACCGTTGTAGAGCCATACGCCAGGGAAGGGAAAGTCCGGGCGCGGTCCCACGGTAAGGCCAAGTAGCTTGCTGAAGAATTCCGTGGTCTTTTCAATTTCAAGACTGCGGATGGAGAAATGATTTAGGCTTAAATTAGTCATAGGTCCTTTGGAATTAAGCAAAGAGAGATTTAGCAGAAAGTAGATAGGCGCTGATGCGATCACGAATGATGTCTTGTTCAGCATTTGGGCTACTATCGTCATAGATAGCTTGACCATATATCCAGCGCCGCATGCCAATGTAAAAAATGCCACCATGAAGGCCCATTAAAAACTCTAATTCTCGATGGCTTGGCTTAGGTCTAGTTGAGCGATCACAGTATTTGCGTGTTTCACGTATCAGTCTTGGCAGCAGGCGAGAACGAAGAAGCTCAAAGAATCGATCGCTAATAGAGTGATCACTTAAACCAGAGAAAATTAAAATACGTACAAAGTCGTACGTGAGTACGGTGTTGGTGTAGTCAAGATAAAACGCGTTTAGCTTTTCTTCTGGGGAGAGATGTTTGTCATCTAGCAACTCTTCCCACTCCGGCTTCCATCTTGATTCGAATACTTCCTTATAGACCTCTTTGATTAAAGCCTCTTTAGTAGGGAAATAGTGGTAGAGCAGGGTATGTGTCACGCCTAGCTCTTTTGTGAGATTTCTTAATTGACCATCGATGCCATACCTTGCAAAGAACTGAATAGCCCCATCTAAGATCTGACGCTTGCGATCAGCGGTATTCATCCGGCGACGTATTGGCGCTATTTCTTCGGCCAAATTTTCAGCTTTTCTGATGCCAAAGGTAGGGTCTTCGTTAAAGCTCATGAGTTCTCAGGGTTTATCCGAATTTGGAGTTATTGACCAAAAGTTAAATAATGGTACATTGTTGAGCAGTTGGTAGATAAGACTCTATTCGTACAAACCCCAAGGAGAGCAAATGGAATTAAATGGCGAGCAACTGATAGCCGCTTCTGTCTCTGAGGTATGGAGGGGATTGAATGATGTTGACGTACTTGCCAAGTCTATTCCAGGTTGCGAGGAAATTAGTCGAGTTTCGCCTGAAGAGGTTCATGCCAAGGTAATGTTCAAGATTGGCCCCGTCAGGGCGCGTTTTTCTGGGAAATTACTCCTGAGCGACATCATTCCCGATCAATCTTGCTCTATGGCATTCGAGGGATCTGGGGGCGCTGCCGGTTTTGCTAAAGGGCGCTCCCGAGTGGAGCTGAAGGCGGCAGAAGGAGGTACTTTGGTTTCTTATACAACTGAAGCTTCGATCGGTGGGAAGTTGGGGCAAATTGGCGGACGCTTAATTAGCGCATCCGCAAAGAAGATTGCAGATGATTTTTTTCAGAAATTTGCAAAAGAATTAGGTGGTGAAGCAATCGCACTGGATGCGGGAGCTGGTAATGAATAAAACAGTAGTGAAAAAATAAAAGTCATCAGACTTCAATAATTGGTGGTGGAGGAGACCCAATGAAAGCAGCAGCATTTGATTATGTAAAGCCCAAGGCTCTGCAAGAAGCTTTATCTTTGCTGGCTGAAGCGGGAGATGGTGCCCAATTAATTGCTGGCGGACAAACTCTGCTGGCTACCCTTAATTTGCGTTTATCAGAACCCAGTGTTTTGATTGATATTACCGATTTGACTGAGCTTAAAGGCATTACCTTAGTAGGTGATCAATTGAGAATCGGTGCATTAGTGACCCATACTGAAATTGAAGATTCTGAGTTAATTGCAAAGCATGCGCCCTTATTAAAGGCCGCTGTACCCCATATCGCGCATCGCGCAATTCGTAATCTAGGCACTTGGGGCGGTTCACTTGCTTACGGAGATCCAGCGGCGGAGTGGCCAGCATGTAGCTTGGCATTGCGAGCGACCATGATTATTCAGGGCCCTAGTGGAGAACGCCGAATTTCTGCCAATGATTTCTTTATTGATCTGTACACCACTTCATTAGAGCCGGATGAAATTCTAGTGGCCACCGAAATTCCAATCGCTACGAGTCAAGAGATTTTTTATTTCCATGAACTAGCAAGACGTCACGGTGATTATGCTGTAGCTGGCTTGGCAGCGGTCGCACAAAAACAGGGTGATGTTTTGACGAAATGCGCATTTACCTTTTTCTCAGTGAGCTCGAAGCCTGTCATGGCAACTAAGGCCCAGGATTTAGTTAATGGAAAAAAGCTCAATGAAGAGTTGATTGAAAAAGCGGTAGCTGCTACTCGCGAAGAGATCGAAACTATTGCTGATATCACTAATAGTGCGGAAGCAAAAGAACACTTGATAGGCGTCTTGCTTGAGCGTGGTTTAAAACACATGCTTGCTTAAATAGTTAAAGCTAAAACAAATAAAAAAAGTATTTGGAGATCTAGATGAGTCTGAAGAAACAAGTTTCAATGACAGTGAACGGCGTTCTTGTGAATGCTGAGATTGAGCCGCGTAGACATTTGGTTGATTTCTTGCGCGAGGATTTGCATTTAAAAGGTCCGCACCTAGGTTGCGAGCAGGGTGCTTGTGGGGCCTGTACCGTCAAGGTAAATGGTCAAATTATTAGAGGCTGCTTATTTCTTGCGGTGCAGGCTGATGGCGCTGTAGTAGAGACTGTTGAGGGCTTAACTAAAAGCGGCGCTTTAGCGGATCTTCAGGAATCCTTTATGCGTCGTAACGCAATGCAATGTGGTTTTTGTTCGTCGGGTATGTTGCTTGCTGCTGCAGAGTTAATTGAAAAGCAGCCAAAGGCCACGCGAGAACAGGTACGCGAATGGATATCTGGTAATTATTGTCGTTGTACTGGTTATCACTCTATCGTTGATGCGATTGTCGACGTATTAGAGGCTCGCTCAAAGGGCCAAAAAGTTAAACCTGTTGTTGCTCACGCTTAAGAGATTTAGGAAACCGCATTATGAATAAGCCAACTGATTTAAAAGGACTGGTTCTTGATCCTATTACCAACGATCAGCGTTATATCGGTAATAGTGAGCCAAGACATGGCGCTCGTCGTTTGCTCGAAGGTCAGGGAACGTACATTGACGATATTTCTCTCCCACGCATGGGCCACGTTGTCTTCTGGCGTTCGCCAGTAGCCCACATGAGGATTGGAAAAATTCATGCTGAGCATGCTAGCAAGATGCCTGGAGTTCTAGCCGTAGTAGACGGTGTGCAAATGGCAAAGATTTGTAAACCATGGGTAGCTACCTTGGGGCACCTCGTTGGTATGAAATCTGCTCCCCAACATGCATTAGCAATTGAGCGAGCTTGTTGGCAGGGTGAACCGGTAGTAGCGGTTGTAGCAGAAACTCGGGCTCAAGCTGAAGATGCTTTACAGCATATTGAAGTGGAGTGGGAAGAATTGCCTGCAGTGGTCTCGATGGAAACTGCGCTGGATGCAGATACCCCATTAATTCATCCTGAGTTGGGTGATAACTTATGCTTCACCCGCAGCTTAGATGTAGGCAATGTGGATGAGGTCTTTGCGACTGCAGATGTAGTTGCAGAAGCAACCTTTGGATTTGGGCGCCACACTGGCGTGACACTTGAGCCGCGCTGTCAAATTGCTGATTACAATCCTGGCGACCGCCGCCTGACTGTATATCACTCTCAGCAAGCGCCGCATATGATGCAAGATTTGTACTGCCGTCAGTTTGGTTTATCTGAATCTGATGTGCATGTTATCTGTAAAGATGTAGGCGGCTCCTTTGGCATTAAGGTGCACGCATATCCTGATGACTTTGCCACTGTAGGCTTGGCGATGATGTTAGAGCGCCCGGTGAAGTTTGTTGCTGATCGCTTGGAGTCATTTACCAGCGATATTCATGCGCGTGAGCATCGCATTAAAGGTCGAATTGCTGCTAATAAAGCAGGGGATATTTTGGCATTCGAGATTGATGATCTTACAGCTATTGGTCCTTACTCGATGTTTCCTAGGACTAGTGCCATAGAAGGAAACCAAGTTGTCAATTTGGTAGGTGGCCCGTATAAGCACCAAAACTATCGAGCCAAATTGAATGTGGTTTTCCAAAACAAAACACCCACTTGTCAGTACCGTGGTGTAGGTCACCCGATTGCTTGCGCAGTTACCGAAGGCTTGGTCGATTTGGCTGCCCAGAAATTACAGATGGATCCATTAGAGTTCCGTAAACGCAATGTGATTCCAGATGATGCTTATCCTTGCACAGGAATTTCTGGAATTAAGCTTGAAGTGCTGTCGCATGAGCAATGCTTGCGGACTATTGAAAAGATGATGGATTATTCAGCTCTGCGCAAAGAGCAGGCTGAGTTACGTAAAAAAGGTATCTACCGAGGAATTGGTTTTGCAACCTTGATTGAGTTAACAAATCCCAGCCCGGCCTTTTATGGTGTTGGTGGTGCGCGTATTGCCTCTCAAGATGGCGCATCAGTGCGTCTTGATCCAAGTGGGGTAGTTTCAGTATTAGTGGGTGTTGGCGAACAAGGCCAAGGCACTGAGGGTATCTACGCGCAGATTGCGGCCGATGCTGTTGGTGTCTCAATCAATCAGGTACGCATTGTTACTGGCGATACTGACGTGACCCCATACGGTGGTGGTACTTGGGCCTCACGTGGCGCAGGGGTGGGTGGCGAGGCGGTGTTATTGGCCTGCCAAGCTCTGCAAGAAAATATTCTGAAATTAGCTGGTGCGATTTTGAACCGTCCTGTTACGGAATTAACGGTTCATCGTAGCCATGTTTTAGATAGAGCTACTGGAGAGCAGTTATTGCCATTTAGTGAGATTGGTCGAATTGGATACTTCAGAACGGATACTTTGCCGCCAGGCTTTTCAGCTGATCTGATGGTGACTCGTCATTACACCCAAAAAGATTACCCGTTTATTTTTACTAATGGCGTCCAAGCTTCTTACGTAGAGATCGATCCAGAAACGGGTTTCGTTAAATTGTTGAAACACTGGGCAGTGGAGGATTGCGGTCGCGTGATTAACCCGATGCTAGTAGATGAACAAGTGCGAGGCGCAATTGTTCAAGGTATTGGTGGTGTCTTATTCGAAGAGTGTCTCTATGACGAAAGCGGCTTATTGCGTAACGGCAGCATGGCCGATTACCTAGTGCCGATGGCAAATGAGATGCCTGATATCGAAGTGGCTCACGTTGAGACTCCAACCCAATCCTCTAAATTGGGGGCAAAAGGGGCTGGCGAGGCGGGAACTGCAGGAGCTCCAGGAGCAGTCCAAAACGCCATTAATGATGCTTTGGCACCATTTAATACCGCTGTTTTTGACCAGCCGATTACTTGTGAAAAAATCTTGCGCGCTCTCAAGAAAATCTGAGGGCCGGGGGTTTAGTCAGATCTGATTACCTCATCCTGTAACATCCAGTTTTGGTCTGTGCCGCCAGCTTGCAGGGCATGATCACCTCGTTAACTTCATACGGTAAATAAAAATGTCTTCTTTAAAAGGTAAAACGGCTTTAGTCACTGGCTCTACAAGTGGCATTGGCTTGGGTATGGCAATTGCTTTAGCAAAGCAAGGCGTGAACATCATGGTGAATGGCTTTGGTGAAAAAGACGAAGCGATTGCAAAAATCAAAGCATGCGGTGTTGAGGTTGATTACCATGGCGCCGACATGAGTAAGCCTGTTGAAATTGAAGATCTCATTAAGCAAACTGAAAAACGTTTTGGCTCATTGGACATATTGATTAATAACGCTGGTATTCAGTACGTTGCTAGCATTGAAGACTTTCCAACAGAAAAGTGGGATGCGATTATTGCGATTAACCTAAGCTCTGCATTTCATACAACGCATCATGCATTACCGGGTATGAAAAAACGCAACTGGGGCCGCATTATCAATATCGCTTCTGCTCATGGTCTGGTGGCTTCTGCTCAAAAATCTGCCTATGTAGCATCTAAGCATGGCATTGTTGGTTTGACTAAAGTGACTGCTCTGGAGAATGCGCGTACTGGCATTACCTGTAATGCAATTTGTCCCGGTTGGGTCTTGACACCGTTGGTGCAAAAGCAGGTTGATGCGCGTGCTGAGCGAGAAGGTATTTCAAATGAGGCTGCTAAGATGGGATTAGTTTCTGAGAAACAGCCATCAGGAGAGTTTGTCACTCCAGAACAGTTGGCTGCTTTAGCTGTGTTTCTTTGTGGCCCAGATGCCTCAGAAGTTCGGGGCGTTGCTTGGAATATGGATGGTGGTTGGACTGCGCAATAATCCAGTCCAAACTTGTTATTTTTTACAGCCGGGCTTTACTCGGCTGTAATTTTTCTCTCAGTAATAATTTTTCCCCAAGTCACCGATTGGCTTGCGATGTACTTTGCTAGATCTTCACGACTTCCAGGATTTGGAGTTAAGCCGTGGTCTGCCAATTGCGTACTGGTTGCTTTATCTTTCAGTACGGCCACTAGAGCTTTATTCCACTTCTCTAAAATCATATCGGGCGTTTTCCCTGGCGCTACAAATGCATACCAATTACTAGCATCAAATCCAGGGTAGCCTGACTCTGCAATTGTTGGGACATTGGGAAGGGTAGGTGCGCGTTTCAAGCCGGTAGTTGCAATCGGAATTAACTTGCCATTTTTGATATAGGGATCTGCGGTGGCAAGAGCGGAGTAGTAGGATGAAACCCGGCCACCAAGGAGATCAACCATTGCGGGGCTGCCACCTTTATAAGGGATGTGAACTGTATCAATATCTGCGCGAACGTTTAAGAGCTCACCTTGCAGGTGGGATGCAGAACCGCTACCAGTCGATGCAAAGGTAATCTTGCCAGGGTTCTTCTTGGCCATAGCGATATATTCTTTGAAATTCTTGACACCTAGCTCCGGAATAACCACTAAGACATTTGGAAAGGTAACGCCCATGGTCAGAGGAGCTAAATCTTTTTGAGGATCATAGGGCAACTTCATAAGGTGTGGCGCAATCGATAGTGGACCAATCGATCCAAATAAAATCACTGAGCCATCTGTTGGTGCGGTCGCGGTATAGGCATGGGCAATGTTGCCACCTGCACCTGGCTTGTTGTCCACAATCACATTTTGACCAAGATCTTCACTGAGCTTTTTTGCAATCACTCGGGCAGCACTATCAGCCGACCCCCCTGCAGCAAAGCCAACCACAATCGTGATGGTTTTCTTAGGTGGAAATTCTTGCGCATTTACAGTTGAGGCAAGACTTATTCCCACAATCACAAGAATAGTCAGTGCTTTATGAATCATTCGAAATGGCATGATCACGTTTCTTTTCTAGTTTATGGTTGGCATGGTGCTTCGTGTAATTTGTCCACTTTACCTGCCATTAAGAGCTGACTTGGCAATGTGCGGCCAATCAAAGATTGCAGATCCTTCGAGCAGTCTAATAGTGCATCAATTTGCATATTGGTCGTAAAGCCCATCAGATCAAGCATATGCACCAGTTCTTCAGTACAAATATTGCCTGTTGCACCTGGAGCATAAGGGCAGCCGCCCAAGCCACCTAGTGAAGAATCAAAGCGATCAATACCGCTATTGACTGCAGCAAGGGCATTAGCAAGGCCCATTCCACGAGTGTTATGGAAATGCAATGTCCATTGCAGCTTAGGATATTTTGCTTGTACTGCTTCGCAGATAGACTGAACTTGCGCTGGATTAGCCATGCCTGTGGTGTCGCAGACCGTAATGCCCCGAACACCCCTAGTCGCAAAGCGATCAACCCAGTGCATTAACTCTGATAGAGAAACCATGCCGGATATGGGGCATCCAAAGCTAGTCGACAAAGAGATATTCACGGCAGTATTGTTGGCGTGAGCTAAGTCAATCACAGAAGACAATCCTTTAAAAGAATCTTCACGACTCATTTTGAGATTAGCTTGGTTGTGGGTCTCACTGACTGACATGACAAGATTAAATTCATCAACCCCAACACTTAAAGCGCGCTCAGCACCCTTGAGATTCGGAATGAGGACGGTGTATTCAACCCCTGGCACGCGGTCAATCCCTTGCATCACTGCTTCAGCATCGGCTAGCATGGGGATAGCTTTAGGGCTAGTAAAAGAAGTTACTTCAATCTTGGCGTAACCAGCACGAATTAAGCGATTGAGTAGGGCAATTTTTTGCTCAGTAGGTACAAACGCACTTTCCGCCTGAAATCCATCTCGAGTGACTACCTCTTGGATGTAGATGCGCTTCTGGTTTTGAAGGGGTAGGGTGCTTGTCATGTAGTTACGTGGATTTTGCGCTCCAAAACGAGCTAAGTATCTATTTTAAGTAAGAATTATATATTTTTGCAGGATCGAACAAAATTACGAGAATCGTTTATAGTTAGACCCATTATTAATCATAGGAGATCCTTTCATGGCATCAATTTTGACCTCATTAGGACGTACTGTTTTAGCTGGATTCGTACTTCTCATTCTCATCATTTTCGCTTTGGGCGGTAACTTTAGCTCTGCTGAATTACCTTTCATATTCCGTTGGTTGCATGTGATGTTTGGTGTGATGTGGATTGGATTGCTCTGGTACTTCAATTTCGTACAAATTCCTTCAATGCCAAAAATCCCTGATGAGCAAAAGCCAGCTATTGGTAAAGTGATTGCTCCAACAGCATTGTTTTGGTTCCGCTGGGCAGCACTCTTTACTGTGCTGACTGGTTTGATCGTAGCCATCCTCAATGGCTATGCACATCAGGCATTCACCTTGCAAGCCCCATTCCGTGCAATCGGTTTAGGCATGTGGATTGCTTTAGTAATGGCATTCAATGTATGGTTCATTATTTGGCCAAATCAAAAGCGCGCTCTGGGTATTGTTGCTGTTGAGCCAGATGTAAAAGCAAAGTCAGCACGTGTTGCAATGTTGACTTCCCGTATCAACACAGTACTTTCAGTACCAATGTTGTTCTTGATGAGTGCTCAGTCACACAACACAACCTGGTTTGTAGTCGTTTCTTAATCAGCGCTTGAGTTCTAAAGAAAAGGCCCGCAATGCGGGCCTTTTTATTTCGTCAATACACACGATCAAGAGATCACTGGAGTATTGGTGGTAGTTCCTTAGTTAATGTTGCCCGCTGTGACGTTGCAGTGCCCATTAATGCAAATCCGAGTAGCTTGCCCTCAGGCGTTTCAAAGCGAGCTTCAATACCGCCTTCAATCACAGCTGTTTTCCATTGACCATCAGCACCTTTGGCTGGCGGAGAAACCACAGTGGGTAATGCGGGAGTTTTGACCATGATGGGCATCGCTGGGTAGTTGAGCGCAGTGACTTGTCCGAGCAGCGTTGGCGCTAATGCTCGTGCAGCTTGCATGATAGGCATGACATAAGGGAGGACTAGACCATCCACCTCTGCACAATCACCGAGTGAGTAAATATTGCTGGAGCTCGTTTCTAGGTGGCGATTCACCTGAATGCCTACTCCAGTTTTTATTCCCGCAGCATTAGCTAAATCTAATCTAGGCTTTAAGCCAACAGCCGAGAGGGCGACATCACAAGAAATCGAATGGCCATTCGCCAGATTCATTTCTAGGACATCACCATTACGATTGATTGTTTGGACGGTGGTGGAGAAGTGCCAACGGACACCAGCTTCACTCAGTTTATCTTGCAGTGCTTTGGCTGCAGGTTCAGGTAATAAGCGACCTAGTACCTGAGGGGCAAGATCAATCACATCAACTTCAAAGCCGCCTAGGGCTAAATCATTGGCAAATTCGCAGCCGATGAGACCGGCCCCAAGAATAGCTACCTTCTTTTTGCCTACAATGACCTTACGAAATTTTTCATAATCTTCCAGATCATTCACAGTGAGAACTTCACTGACGGCGTTACCTTCTAAAGGTATTCGTATTTGATCTGCACCAAGGGCTAGAACTAGCTTTCCATAAGAGATTGGGCCTGCACTGGTTTGTAGTTTTTGTGCCGCAGTATCAATAGCACTGACATCAGTCTGGGCGAGGATATCGATACCCAGCTGTGATGCCATACCTTCGGATGCCGTGGTAATGAGTTGACTAGCCTCTTTCTTGCTGGCAAGAGCAGTAGAGAGCATCGGCTTAGAATAAAAATAGCCAGGCTCACGGGTGATCAAGGTAATCGGTGCAGCTTTGTCTAATTTGCGAATTTCACGAATCAGAGTGTATCCAGCCAAGCCACTGCCAATGATGACAATGGTGGATGAAACAGGTGTGTTTTGAGTCAAAGCTAAACTCCTAATGAAAACAAAAAGATCAATAAAGCTACAACAGGGGAATTGCTTAGCTTATACCTGAACCATTTCAAAGTCAGATTTCGCAACGCCGCAATCTGGACATTCCCAGTTCTCTGGAACATCTGCCCATAAGGTTCCGGGTGCAATACCATCTTCTGGCAAGCCTTTTGCCTCGTCATAAATGAAGCCGCATACGATACATTGCCAAGTTTTCATTTTTATCTCCTAAATATCAGACCCATATTTTAAATTTAATCCCACTTTTTTTCTTGAGGCCTGTCATTTTGCAATATTCGGCAAAATTCACCAATTCTTGTTACAGTGGTCGATCTCAATATTCATTCATAAAAAGGCTTCAGATGTCCGGTAAAGAAATCATGTTCACCCCAGTTAGCCTCGGTTCACTCCAATTAAAGAACCGCCTTGTCATGGCGCCATTGACTAGGATGCGTGCAGTTGCCGGTGATGTACCAAATCCTTTGGCAAAGACTTATTACGCACAACGTGCAAGTGCTGGCTTGATTATTACTGAGGCAACCCAAATTTCTCCGCTAGGTATGGGATATCCAGCAACGCCTGGTATTTATTCGCCAGAACAAACGGCCGCCTGGAAAGAAATCGTGGAAGCAGTGCACGCAAAGGGTGGATCCATTGTTGCGCAGTTATGGCACGTAGGTCGTATTTCCCATTCTTCCTTGCATCCAGAGCAGGGTGCGCCAGAAGCACCCTCAGCAATTACACCTGCAGGTCAAACCTATGGTGCCGATTGGAAGCTACATAACTATGAGACTCCTAAAGCAATGAGTCTTGATGATATTGCACGCTTGTTAAAAGAGTTTGAGGCTGCAGCGCAAAATGCCAAAGTAGCAGGCTTTGATGGAATTGAAATTCACTCGGCTAACGGCTACTTGTTAGATCAGTTCTTGCAAGATAAGACCAATCAACGTAGCGATCAGTATGGTGGTTCCGTCGAAAATCGTTTGCGACTGCTAGGTGAGGTCATTGAGTCTGTTACGAAGGTGTTTTCAAGTGATCGTGTGGGTGTTCGTCTTTCTCCTTACGGTACCTTTAATGATATTGGTGACAGCGATCCAATTGCACTCTTTACTGCAGCCATCAACAAACTCAATAGCTACAAGTTAGCTTATGTCCATATGATTGAGCCACGTGCAACTAGTGCTGGTGGTGGTGATCAGGTTAATGAAGAAGCGCCCGTAACATCAGAACTCTTCCGTGCAGCCTATCAAGGTAAGTTTATTACTGCAGGCGGCTATGATCAGGCGCTAGGTGAGAAGGTTTTAGAGGATGGTTTAGCCGATGCGGTAGCTTATGGCCGTATTTATATTGCTAATCCAGATTTAGCAGAACGCTTTTTGCAGAATGCTCCGCTAAATCCATATAACCGCGCTACCTTCTATGGCGGCCAAGAGGTCGGCTATACCGATTACCCAGCGTTATAAAGCTAATTTAGTTGAGTCAATAAACCCCGACCTTAAAAGCGGGGTTTACTTTTTGTCCTCAGGATCTTTCAGGAGATCGTAGTGGTTGGCAACCAGCAGTAAAGCAATAGAGGCACAGCCCATGGCAAAGAATTGCCATTGATGGAGCATTGCCGTACCAATCACAGTCATCAATATCGTCCAGCCAACAGCCATCTTTGCTTTTTTAGATAACGGCTTCATCTTTTACTAACCCCTAAGCTTGCGCTTTCACTTTATTAAGCATGCGACGAAGTGTATCGTCCTTTACAACGTAATGTTGCCATAAAGCTGCTAATGCATGAGCGCCGATCAAAAAGTAAAGGGTATTTCCTAAAAATTCATGAATTCCTTCAACTAGTTTTTTCATCTCTGCATTAGGGGTAACTATTTGAGGCCATACCAGACCAAAGAAATTGATTTCCTTGCCGCCATACTGGAAATACAGAATGCCAAAGATAGGCGAGATTAAAAGTAAGGCATACATGAGCCAATGCATTGCCTGAGCTAAGGAGATGAATACAGGCTTTGGATTTGTGGGCTTAGGAACGCCATAGGTGAAGCGGAGTATCAGGCGAAGAGCCATGGCGAGAAAAATGAGCTGTCCGAAGACGCCATGAATACTTTTACAAAGATCACGCGCCTCGCTTCCCTTGGGAAATTGGCCTTTTAACTCTATGGTAATCAAGGCTGCAACGATCAGCAGAAATACAAACCAGTGAAGAAAGATAGATGCGGGGTGATAACGGCTTTTGGACATATCGAGCTGATGTTAATTAAAAATTCATTTTAAATGATAATGAATCTCATTAACAATAGCGAATGTATGGGTAATTTCCCTAATCTAGCCCTAAAAGTAGGCTTAGCCGCTTAATTTAGTCTGACTTTAGCGCTCAGTTCATTGGGCAGGCCCCTTTTATCAATCTGGGAGAGTCTGAGAGCCTCGGCTTCAAAGTCGAGTTGGCCAGGATGAAATTCATCATCATTTTGAAGGTCGATTACATAGGTCCATACAAGCTCACGACCATGCTTCTTAAATACATCAACAATACGTTTCATAGGTACCGCCTTTATGGTGATGCTAATTGCCGACTTGGTAAGATCCTTGGATCTTCGTCTGTAAATTTAATGCATGCTTCAGTGTAATCAAGGAGAGGGTAGTTTAGGTTCTGTGTGATTTAAAAAGTTCCTGGATACAAAATATCTTTAGTCACATTTTGAATATCGCGATGTCCGGTAAATGCCATGGTGATATCCAATTCATTTTGAATGATTTCTAGACACTTCGTAACACCCGCCTCACCCATGGCGCCTAAGCCATACAAAAATGGTCTGCCAATCATCGTGCCACGTGCACCTAAGGCCCATGCTTTTAAAACATCTTGGCCCGAACGAATGCCGCCATCCATCCAAACTTCAATATCTTTGCCAACCGCTGCCACGATTCCTGGCAGCGCTTCAATACTAGAGATAGCGCCGTCTAATTGTCGACCGCCATGATTGGAAACGATTAAGGCATCAGCACCGGTATTCACGGCTAGGCGGGCATCGTCCTCATCTAAGATTCCCTTGATGATGAGCTTTCCGCCCCAGAGTTTTTTAATCCACTCCACATCGCTCCAGCTTAATCCTGGATCAAATTGCTCAGCAGTCCAAGATGAGAGAGAGGACATATTGCCTACGCCAGTAGCGTGCCCCACGATATTACGGAAAGTTCTGCGTGGTGTCATTGCCATACCAAGACACCAGCGTGGCTTGCTTGCCATATTGATCATGTTGGCGATGGTCAGTTTCGGTGGGGCGCTCAGCCCATTCTTGAGGTCTTTATGGCGTTGCCCCAAAATTTGCAAATCTAATGTGAGAACAAGTGCAGAGCACTTGGCAGCTTTAGCACGTTCAATGAGGCGCTCGATAAAGCCGCGATCTTTCATGACATAGAGCTGAAACCAAAATGGCTTGGTAGTATGCTCTGCCACGTCTTCGATGGAGCAGATACTCATAGTAGACAAGCAAAAAGGTACGCCAAATTTTTCTGCCGCTTTAGCTGCCAGAATTTCACCATCAGCATGCTGCATGCCAGTTAGTCCAGTAGGAGCAAGAGCTACAGGCATCCTTACTTCTTGACCTACCATCTTCGTCTTCGTCGTTCGATTGGTCATATCAACCGCTACACGTTGACGTAGTTTTATTTTCTGAAATTCAGATTCATTAGCGCGATAAGTAGACTCGGTCCAAGATCCTGAGTCAGCGTAGTCGTAAAACATCTTAGGAGTGCGTTTTTTATGGAGCACCCTTAAATCTTCGATATTGGTAATGATTGCCACAATGTATCCTTCTGTTGAATGCCTCTGATATCGGGCATTTACCTAATTAAGCTCTATCTTAGCAATACCTGGGATTTGTTTCTACAATGCTAGAGTATGTCTCTTGGGGTCTTTGAATGCCTCTCTATTTTTGATCTTTCTGAATGCCTCAACTAAACCTCGCAACGACTCTGTATTTATTGACTGCTACCGCCTTATGGGCAGGTAATGCAATTACGGGTCGTGTTTTAGTTGCTAGCGGGGCTGTTTCACCAATCACCTTAAGTACAGCTCGTTGGGGCCTAGCGGCGTTACTTCTACTCCCCTTAGGCTGGAGAGTTTTTGCTCCTAGTAGTGCTTTATGGCATAACAAGAAGCGCTTTTTGCTCTTGGGTTTATTTGGGGTTGGTAGTTACAACGCTCTGCTATATCTTGCCTTAGAGACATCAACGGCTATCAATGTCACTCTAATTGGCGCAAGCATGCCTATTTGGATGTTATTCATCGGCGCTGTTTTTTACCAAACTAAACCTCGCTTGTTACAGGCAGTTGGGGCAGTTATTTCGCTCCTCGGAGTTGCGATTGTATTAACGAGAGGCGATTTATCAACCTTGCTTTCAATGCAAATAGTGCTTGGCGACTTTTTTATTATGCTGGCCACCATTACATGGGCTTTGTATAGTTGGATGTTGACTAGACCTGGTTCAAGTAACGAGCGTCAGTGGCCTTGGGCGCAATTTTTAATGGCGCAGATATTTGCAGGATTATTGTGGACAGGATTTTTTGATGGCTTTGAGATTGCCGCTGGTCAGGCATATTTGGATCTCAACTTCTGGACTGCTTCTTTAATTCTATTTGTGGCCATTGGTCCTTCATTGATTTCTTATCGTTGCTGGGGCTTGGGTGTAAACGGTGCAGGGCCTACAGTGGCCGCTTTCTTTGCGAATTTCATTCCATTATTTACGGCAATTTTTTCTGCTGCTATCTTGGGTGAACCGCCGCAGTTATTCCATGGTCTGGCATTTGCTTTGATCGTGACTGGCATCTGGGTTTCATCAACTCTAGGCCGCTCTAATAAGCCTTGAGCGGTGTCTAGGTGCAAAATCTAAAAAAACAGTAAAGTATTTTCTTTTCTATCGAAGTCTGAGCCATGTTGGATGTATTAGTGATTGGTGGTGGTAATGCTGCTTTATGTGCTGCCTTGATGGCTCGGGAGGCTGGCGCTAGCGTTTTACTTCTAGAGGCCGCCCCTAAAGATTGGCGCGGCGGGAACTCTTCTCACACTCGCAATATCCGCGCAATGCATGATGAGCCTCAAGATGTCATGCTTGAAGCTTACTCTGAAGAGGAATATTGGCAAGATGTTTTAAAAGTTACTAGCGGAATTACCAATGAGTTTTTAGCAAGATTGGTTATTCGCGCTTCCTCACAATGTCGAGATTGGATGCGTCATCATGGCGTACGTTTTCAGGCTCCTTTATCAGGCACATTAAATCTCTCTCGCACCAACGCTTTTTTTATGGGTGGTGGTAAGGCTTTGGTCAATGCCTACTATCGCAGCGCAGAAAAGTTGGGTATTCAAATTCGATATGAGGCTCCAGTCTCCTCAGTTGAAATTAAGGATGGAAAATTTATCGCTGCCTATGTTGGTGATGAGCGCATTGAAGCAAAAACGTGCGTCTTAGCTGCGGGTGGTTTTGAATCTAATCGTGAATGGCTCAAAGAGGCATGGGGCATCAACCAATACGGTGAATCCCCAGCAGATAATTTCCTCATTCGCGGCACTCGATACAACAAGGGTGTTTTACTAAAGCAACTGATTTCCTTGGGGGCTGATTCAGTAAGTGATCCAACTCAAGCACATATGGTTGCTGTAGATGCCCGTGCGCCTTTATATGATGGTGGTATCTGCACTCGCATCGATGCAGTTTCATTTGGAATTGTGGTGAACAAAAATGCCCAGCGCTTCTCCGATGAAGGCGAAGATTTCTGGCCTAAGCGGTATGCATTTTGGGGTCGCTTAGTGGCTCAACAATCTGGTCAGATTGCCTATTCCATTATTGATTCAAAAGTATTGGGTAAATTTATGCCGCCAGTATTTCCCGGTGAAAAAGCAGACACTGTAGACGAGCTAGCTGTTAACTTAGGCTTAGATCCAAAGGCGCTACAAGAGACTATCCAGTCTTATAACGCCGCTTGTAAAGTCGGCACTTTTGATCACACCATTTTGGATGATTGCCATACCGAAGGTATCGAGCCAGCTAAAACGCATTGGGCCTTACCAATTGACACAGGTCCCTTCTATGGCTATACGGTTCGTCCAGGTGTGACATTTACTTACTTGGGCTTGAAGACTGATGAGACTGCGGCTGTTCGCTTTGGTGGTATAGCTAGCCCCAATTTATTTGTTGCCGGTGAAATGATGGCTGGTAATGTATTAGGTAAGGGATATGCTGCAGGTATTGGAATGACTATCGGCACAGTCTTTGGCCGCATAGCAGGAACACAAGCGGCTCAGGCTGCGCAAGTATCAACAAATCAAACTCTGGAGACTGAGCATGCATGAGCTTAAGTCGTTGATTAAAGAGGCTGGAGATCTCGCTGTGGGGACGCCAGAGTCAGAAGCTAATCGTATGCTACAGATCTGCAACGCTTGTCGCTATTGCGAAGGATTTTGCGCAGTCTTTCCGGCAATGACCCGTCGGATTGAGTTCACGCCCAGTGTCGTAAATTATTTAGCCAACTTGTGTCATAACTGCGGAGCCTGTCTGCATGCTTGCCAATATGCGCCACCACATGAGTTTGGTGTGAATATCCCCCGCGTTATGGCTCAGGTTCGTAAGGAGACCTACATCACTTATGCGTGGCCCAAGTCATTTGGCGCTTTATATAAAAGTAATGGCATTAGCGTATCAATAGCAGTATCGCTATCAATCACTTTTTTCTTATTATTGAGCGCACTGCTAAATGACTCCTTGTTCCTAGGGCCGCTTGACGGTAATTTTTATGCAGTCTTCTCCCACAACACAATGGCAGTGATGTTTGGTGTAGTGTTCGTTTTTTCATTGATAGCGATTGCGATTGGGATTGTCGATTTCTGGAAGAGTATTTCTGCTGGAGTAATCTCTACTAGTGCTGCGGTAGAGGCAACTCATGATGCTTTGACTCTGAAATATCTTGGAGGAGGGCATGGTGAAGGGTGCAACAACGAAGACGATGCTTTTTCTCTTTGGAGAAAACGTTTTCACCATTTCACCTTTTATGGCTTCATGCTGTGCTTTGCAGCTACGAGCGTTGCAACAATCTACCATTACTTCTTCGGTTGGTATGCGCCTTACGCTCTGAGCAGCCTACCTGTCATTTTGGGGACGCTTGGCGGCATTGGTCTGCTCATTGGTCCTGCAGGTTTACTGTATTTAAATTTACAAAGAAATTCTGCGCACGGAGATGCCAGTCAAAAACCGATGGATAGGGCGTTTATCGTGCTCTTATTTTTGATTAGCGCTTCAGGCCTGCTCTTACTGGCTTACCGAGATTCTGCCGCTATGGCTACTCTACTGGCAGTTCATTTAGGTTTTGTCATGGGCTTTTTCTTGACTATGCCTTATGGAAAATTTGCCCATGGCATATATAGAGTGGCGGCCTTATTGAAAAATTCTATCGAAAAGCGTCAGAAGAGCCATGCAAAGTTTGGCGCTGATTAATCAGGCTATGGATCGATTTCCTGCATTTGCGGCCTTAGATCAGTCAAAATAGGCAAAATTGATCAAAGAAACTAAGGTTGCAGTGCAATAAACTGCCAAATCGGTATCATTTAGGTCTACCCACAGAAATCCCTAGGAAACTGCCATGCCAGGTTTACTCCCCAACGTTGATCCAGATGGTTTATTAGAGTTCTCAGTCGTTTATACCGACCGCTCCTTAAATCACATGTCTGAAGAGTTCAAGCGTGTCATGGTTGATATTTCCAGCGTTCTGAAGGACGCCTACAACGCCAGTTCTGCAGTGATCGTTCCCGGTAGCGGTACTTTCGGCATGGAAGCTGTGGCACGTCAATTTGCTAATAATCAAAAATGTTTAGTGTTGCGTAACGGCTGGTTTAGCTATCGCTGGACACAAATTTTTGATCTAGCTCATATTACTAACGACATTACTGTTATCAAAGGGCGACAGTTAGAGTCATCTACTCAGGGTGTATTTGCACCAGCACCGATTGAAGAGGTAGTTGCCTTCATTAAAAAAGAAAAGCCAGCAGTCGTTTTTGCGCCGCACGTTGAAACCTCAGCAGGCATCATCCTGCCAGATGACTACCTCAAGGCAGTTGGTGAAGCTGTACGCTCTGTGAACGGCTTGTTTGTATTGGATTGCATCGCCTCAGGTGCAATGTGGGTAGATATGAAAGCCTGCAATGTAGATGTGGTGATCACTGCCCCACAAAAAGGCTGGAGTAGCTCCCCATGTTGCGCATTGATCGCGCTGAGCGAGAGAGCACGCGAGAAAATTGATGCAACTCAAAGCACTAGCTTCTCGATGGATCTGAAGAAATGGTTGCAGATCATGGAAGCTTATGAAAAAGGTGGTCACGTGTATCACACGACGATGCCTACAGATGCGCTCAAGATCTTACGCAATGTGATGAAAGAAACTCAATCATTGGGCTTTGCCGCACTCAAAGCAAAGCAGGTAGAGCTGGGCACTAAGGTTCGTGACTTGTTGGTATCTAAAGGTTACCCCTCTGTTGCCGCTAAAGGCTTTCAGGCTGCTGGCGTAGTGGTGAGTTACACCAAAGATCCGGATATTCAATCTGGTAAGAAGTTCATTGCGCTCGGCTTACAAACTGCTGCAGGTGTTCCCTTGCAGTGTGATGAAAGACCAGACTTCCGTACATTCCGGATTGGTTTATTCGGTTTAGAGAAATTGGCTCACGTCGATCGCACTCTTGGTCAACTGGCTGCAGCCCTTGAAAAAATTACTGAAGCAGAAGCTATTCCTGCGTAATCTTTGCTCTTGAGATAATAAAGGCCATCTGATGATGGCCTTTTTCTTTTGATAGACTCCAATCCTCCGCAAAAATGATGCTTTCATGACAACTTTATGAGTATGATCGAATGATCTATAAACCATCTTGGGGAATTTGATGATTTCTCGTATTGCTCACCTTAGCTTGGCCACCCTGATTTCTGTGGCCATTGGTATTTCTCCAATTTCAGTGATGGCTGCGGATCCTGCTCCCGCTCCTGCACCAGCTGCAGCTCCAACAGAAAAAGCGACGGAGCAAAAAGCAAAGAAAGCGGCGAAGAAGGAAAAGAAAGCAGAGAAAAAATCTAAAAAGAAATCTAAGAAGAAAGCTAAGCCTGCTACAGACGCAGCTACTTAGTAATAGTTTTCCCTCTAATTAAGAGACTCTGTTTTATCAAAGTCACCCTGCTCACTCGAGTTCGGTGATTTTTTTCTTCCATCATCGTTGCGAACTAATAACCACATTGCAGCCATTACCAAGCCCATTCCACTGATTTGAATCCAGGTAATAGGCTCAGACAAAATAAAATAACCCAAAAAGATCGTAGATACAGGCCCTAGGATTCCGGCTTGTGCTACTAGCGGTGAGCCAATCCGATTAATAGCAATCATGATGAGCAACATCGGGATGACGGTGCATAGGCCTGCATTCAGGAGGCTTAACCAATAAATTGCTGGGACTTGCTCGAAGATGGCGCTTGGGTTGTAAAAGGATGACTGTATTAAACTAAAGACCGCAGAAGCAGTGCTTGCATAAACTACTAGTCTTACGCTGCCAATGCGCTGAACCATTTCACCTGAGCCAATCATGTAGATTGCATAAGAACAGGCGCTGCCAAATACCAGGACCATTCCGAGCCATGCACTGATTCCAGTGGAGCTAGCATCCTGAATAAAAACAATGAATACACCAAGGTAACCTACTGCTAATGCATACCACTGCAAACGAGAGATGACTTTGTGCAAAATAAAGTATGAAATCAGGAGCACGATAGTGGGGGTGAGATACAGCACGATGCGCTCAAGCCCAACGGAGATATATTGCAATCCTAGAAAATCTAGATAGCTCGATAAAAAATAACCCAAGAAACCTAAGAAAAATAACTTAAATCGGTCTGGCCAGGCGAGTGGGTTCATGGGCTTTCTACGGGACTCCCACCAATAGACTGTCCAGAACATCGGCAGTGCCATGAGCATGCGTAAAGCCAATAGTGTTTCTGCGTTAACACTATAGCCAAATGCAAGCTTGATAAGGATAGCCTTGCCAGAAAAGAGCATCGAGCCGACTCCAGCCATCAAAATGCCGTAGAGGTAGCGATGCTGATGTTGTGCTGTGCTGACTGATTGCATAAGGCTTTATAACAGCTTATTGAGTAAGCTTCTCATTTCCAGGATCGTTTCTGAGGGGGTTAGTCCAATCGGTCCAATACCTTTGCTAACCAAACTATCGGCCGCTGTTGCATGCAACTGCACAGCAATACTGGCCGATTTCCATAAATTGAGTTGGTGGCGAACGCCCTGAGCTGCAACTGCGGCAATACTTCCTGTGAGAATATCACCCATGCCTCCAGTACCCATGCCGGGATTACCTTCTTGGCATTGCAGGACAGCATCCTTAGGTGATGCAATCAATGTATGTTGACCCTTGAGGACAGCAATGGATTGGGTCAGTGCAATTAATTTTTCTAAAGCACTCAAGCGATTTGCTTGAACATCGTCTGTACTGATACCCAGTAATTTTGCTGCTTCACCGGGGTGTGGTGTGATAACGGTCTGACCAGGAAATTGTTGATTTCGTTTTTGCAATGCCCTTAAAAGATCTTTGGATGTTGCAATGAGATTGAGTGCATCTGCATCAAGGATCAATGGGATGTTTGGATAGTGCAAGACTCCCATCAGCCACGCAGATGCCAGATCAGATTTTCCTAGTCCTGGGCCAATAGCAATAACATCTGGCTGAGTATTAAGTAATGTACTATCAATCTCTGAGCTTGCTAAATGGATCATAAGTTCAGGGGAATCTTGATAGGCATGCGCAGAGGCAGGATCGAACATCTCTAACATCGTCCAGCCAGCGCCCAGATGAAGGCAGGCATTACCAGCAAGCAATAGGGCGCCTGCCATACCGGGCGCGCCACCAATTAATAGAACTTTGCCTGCATTGCCTTTATGTTCGGCAGCGCCACGCTTTAAGAACTTAACCAGTTCAAGGGCGTTTAGTTTGGATGGTGATGAAGTCATATAAATAGTATCGCTCTGATTGAGGACGCTTGAGTTAATTGTAAGAGAGAGTATCCTCAAAACATGAAGATTCAATTTCTTGGTGCCGCTGGTGAAGTGACTGGTTCACGCCATTCAGTCGAGATTATGTTAGCCGGCCGGCAGAGACACTTTATGGTTGATTATGGGATGTTTCAGGGTGGTCGAGAGGCAACTCATAAGAATTTAGAGCCCATGCCATACACTCCTAAAGATCTGGATTTTGTGGTGCTAACGCATGCACATATAGATCACAGCGGTTTATTACCCCGTTTATGTGCCCAGGGTTTTAGTGGCCCCATCTATTGCACTACTGCCACTTTTGAGTTGCTGAAAATTCTTCTACCGGATAGCGCTTATTTACAGCGTGCTGATGTTGATAGGGCGGAGCGAAAACAAATAGCAGGAAAGTGGCGAGGGGAAATGCCTGTCGCGCTGTATTCTCGAGAAGAAGTTGAGCTCACTCTAGCCCAATTTGAAGTTTTAGAGTATGGGCAGTCGGTAGAGCCAGCCCCCGGGATTCAATTAGAGTTCCGGAATGCTGGGCATATCTTGGGATCAGCAATTGCTGTCATTGATATCACTGAAGATCACTCTGAAAAGAAGCGCTGTGTTTTTTCAGGTGACATTGGGATGAAAGGTAAAGTACTCATGCCCGATCCTGATTTAATTGCCAGTGCTGATGTAGTAGTCGTCGAGTCAACCTATGGCGATCGTCAGCATCGTAGCTTGCAAGATACCGAAGATGAGTTAGTCGAGGTGATCTCATCAACGATGACAGCGCATGGCAATATTGTGATGCCTGCTTTTGCAGTCGGTCGAACACAAGAAATCTTGTTCTTATTGATTGATTTAGTAAAAAGAGGACGCTTGCCGCATCTCAGTATTTGGGTAGACTCCCCAATGGCAACTGCTGCCACACATTTAACCCAACATTTCTTTTCACAACTAGATAGCCAGTCTAGGGCAACGTTCGATTGGTACAAAGCCAACCCAGGGGCTGTCGATTTACGATTTATTGCTGATGTTGAGGAATCTAAAGCTCTGAACAAAATCAAAGGTGGTGCCATTATTGTCTCAGCAAGTGGCATGTGCGATGCTGGGCGGGTTGTTCATCACTTGGTAAGCAATCTACCGCGTGAGCAAAATGCCATCATCATCACGGGATTTCAGGCGTATGGAAGTTTGGGTAGGCGCCTAGTAGATAAAGTAGAAAAGCTGCGCTTATTTGGTGAGGAGGTCTTAGTGAAAGCCTCTATTCATACTATCGGTGGTTTATCGGCCCATGCTGATCAGGCAGGTTTGTTAGATTGGCTAAAGGGCTTTAAGACGCCACCTAAAACGGTCTTTGTGGTTCATGGCGAGCCCGAATCATCCTCAGTATTTGCTGAAAGTATTCGGGATGAGTTAGGCTGGAAAAACGTCATTATTCCTGAGCGCTTGCATACCTATTTATGTTGAGCTGAGGACCCCCTTTAATCTGCCACTTTCGCGCCCTGAATATGATGGCGCTGTAGGGAGTTAGCTATAAATCCAGATTGTTTCAGTTGTGTAATTACTTCACTTAAGTACAGGGTCGTTTTTTCAAACTCAGGTCTTGCTTTGGGGACCCCCATGGCTTGGTTAATGACCATGAATCGTCCTGGCAGCATGCGTAAGCCTTCATAGCGCTTAGCATCACTTTCTAGCTGCTGTTTTACACCAGCTGCAACATTGCCTTTACCAAGCATGAAGTCATCAACTACTGATTGTGAGTTGGCAGCTCTTAGTAGGGCGGCATTCTTGATTTCTCGCGTGAGGAAGAGATCGTAGGCACTGCCTTTGCCAACAACAATTTCGGTGCCAGCAACATCCACTTCCTCATTGCGCTTTAAAGCAGAAGAAGATTTCACCATATAAGCGCCTTCAATCTGAATATATGCGGGGGTATAGCTGACATCAACGCCGCGCACAGGGTCGATAGCAACAAACACTAGATCAAGGCTGCCATTTTTAATGCTATCAACAGTTGCACCAGCACTTTGAAATGGAATGAGTTGTACTGGCAGATTGATACGTTTACCAATTTCATTGGCAATATCAATCGTGACGCCACTCAGTTTCTTAGTGACATTATCTTCACTTGCTAGAACTGGATTTCCTAGGTTGATGCCAACGCGCAAGGTACCATTTGGTGCAAATGATTTAAGGGTAGCGGGATCAATTGGTTTCATAGCTTGAGATGACTGGCCAAACGTGAGTTGTGAAATACAAAAAAGAGTAAGGCCGAGCAAGAATTTCATATTGAATAGGGGATAAAAAAACCGCGGCGCACCGCGGTTTTATGTGGCGATAGAAGGTTACTTCTTAGCATCTGCTGCAGGAGCTGCTGCTGGAGCTTCTGGCGCTGCTGCTTTCTTAGCTTCTTCCATATGGGCTGCTTCTGTACCATGCTTTTCACCGCCCATATCAATGTCGCCGTCTCCTTTAATCAGTAAATAGGCTGTGGCACCAATTAATACCAGTACCATGATGATGAGAGAACGGTTGCTCATTGCTTTTCCTTCAGTTTGGTTGAAATTAGGACAATATTAACCTTTGTTGGAATTGGGGTAAATCCCAAATAGCCCTAGGCACCTATTGATCAGGGCTATTTAGGTATTAATACTAAGTTTTAGAGAGGGTAATCAAGTCCGATCCCATCAAAACGTAAGAGGTAAGATGGCAGGATGTCGATATCTAAGGCAAGAATATGAGCCCAAAGCTCCCAAGCAAAAATGCTCAGACCATTACCGATTTTCTAAATCCTGAGCCACATCATATTTCTGAAGAGACTTCCGCAGAGTCCTATCAGTTTGCATTTGATGACGAGGCTTTTCTGGCCCGTAGAGAAACGATCGGAATTCGTTTTGAATTGGAACTTTTAAAACCAGAAATTTTGCTCAATGAGCATGGAATTGACCATACCATCACAGTCTTTGGCTCAACACGCTTTGTTAGTCGTGAAAAAGCCTTGGAGATGGAAAAGAATGCACAAACGGTAGATGAGAAAGCTGCAGCAAATAAAGCGCTGCTGCATAGTCGCTATTATGAATCTGCCCGCGAGTTTGGTAGCACAGTTGCTCGCTATAACGCCACTCAAGATAAGAGCTCCAATAAATTACATATTTGCACTGGTGGTGGTCCTGGCATTATGGAGGCAGCAAATCGAGGTGCATTTGAAGCAGGGGATCAAACTATTGGCTTTAACATTAGCTTACCAAGGGAGCAGCACCCCAATCCCTACATCAGTCCTGGCCTCAGTTTTCGTTTTCACTATTTTGCCTTGCGCAAGATGCACTTCATGTTGCGGGCGCGGGCAATCGTCGTATTTCCAGGGGGCTTTGGCTCATTTGATGAGTTCTTTGAGGTACTCACGTTGATGCAGACTAAAAAAGTAACTTCCTTTCCTATCATCCTGGTGGGGAAAGAGTTTTGGGCTGAGATGGTGAACTTTCAGCAGATGATTGAGTTTGGCGTGATTGATGAGATTGATATGCAGGCCATTCATTTTGCAGAGACTGCACAAGAGGCTTGGGCGATCATCAGAAATCACTACCAATTAAGCTAGTGAGAGCTTTAATCGCTCCAATTGCTTCACCTGTAAAATAGCGCAAAGCCCAATCATGACTCCACAAGACGCCAGCATCGCCACCACTTTAGATTTACCCAGCTACCTTCTAGGTGCCATCATTGACTGTTTTAAATAAGTGATGACTAAGATATGGGATGCCGTCATTGTTGGCGGTGGTGCAGCCGGTTTATTTTGTGCTGGGGTTGCTGGTCAGCTAGGGAAAAAAGTTTTAGTTCTTGATCATGCCCCAGTGCTAAGCGAGAAAATTCGTATTAGTGGCGGCGGCCGTTGTAACTTTACTAACTTGCATAGTAGCCCAGCCAATTTTCTTTCACTGAATCCTCATTTTGTTAAGAGTGCACTTGCAAAGTATCCATCAAAAGAATTTATCAAGCTCGTTGACGCATATGGGATTGCGTATCATGAGAAACATCAAGGGCAACTCTTTTGCGATGATTCAGCCAAGCAGATTATCGATATGCTCATGTCAGAGTGTGCTAAGGGTAAGGTCGCCATTCGAAATCCTGTTTCTGTTGAAGCGATTACTCAAGAAGCATCAGGCTGGTTGGTTCATACAAATGTAGGTATCGAAAAAACAAAGACGGTAGTAATGGCAACGGGGGGCCTGCCGGTTCCTGCCATTGGTGCTACTGCTTACTCTTTAGATATCGCTAAACAATTTGGGCTATCTGTAGTGGAGCCAAGGCCTGCATTGGTGCCACTGTCATTTACTGCGGAAACTTTTGGCAATCTGAATGAGCTAGCTGGCTTAAGCGTTCCTATCAGAATTGCATCCGGCTCTAAAGGTCATCGTTATGGCGCCTGCCGATTTACCGAAGACCTACTCTTGACTCATAAGGGCTTATCAGGCCCGGCGGTTCTTCAGGCAAGTAGCTATTGGGTCGAGGGTGAGGCGATTCATATTGATTGGCTTGGCGCCATAGAAGTAGGCGGTGGATTTAATTGTGATGCGTTATTTAATGATGAGGACAATCGCTTAAAGCCCACTGAAAATATACTAGCTTCTGTTCTACCACAGCGCCTGGCCAAAGCATTTGCTGAGCAACGAAATCTGAGTGGTCGTAAGTGGGCTGAGGTATCTAAAAAAAATCGTCAAGCTCTAAAAGAGTTGCTCACCAATTGGTCTGTAAAGCCTGCTGGCACCTTGGGCTGGAAAAAAGCTGAGGTCATGTTAGGCGGCGTGGATACTAAAGATTTAGATGGTCAAACGATGATGTCACGCACCCATCCTGGGTTATTTTTTATCGGTGAGTGCGTAGATGTCACTGGCCATCTAGGTGGTCATAACTTCCAATGGGCTTGGGCAAGCGGCTTTGTTTGTGCCCAGGCTCTTTAATCCAGTTTCACTTTTTCTTTTTTCCACGAGAGCGAATATTGAGCAACTCCACGGAGAGTGAGAAGGCCATCGCGACATATACATAGCCTTTGGGAATATGAACACCCATACCTTCGGCAATCAGTACTACGCCTACAACAGTGAGGAATGAGAGAGCCAGCACTTTAATTGAGGGGTGACGATGTACAAAATCACCAATCGGTTTTGCAGCAATTAACATGATCATTACTGAGGCTAGGACTGCAGCAATCATGATGCCAATTTCATCGACCATACCAACAGCAGTAATGACGCTGTCTAGGGAGAAGATGATGTCCAGTATGCCAATTTGTACTACGGAACCCACAAATAAAGAAAGCATTGATTTATTCAAGTTTGCTTTATTGGTGCTACCTTGTTCATCATGCTCTTCATTGAGCTCTACTTCAACATAAATCTCTTTCGAGGCTTTCCAAATTAAGAAGAAGCCCCCTAATAATAAAATCAGATCCCTGCCGCTAATGGCATGATCGTTAATGCTCAGGAGAGGGTTGGTAAGTCCCATCACCCAAGAAAGGCTGAGCAGTAATAGAATTCTGGTAACTAAGGCAAAAATGAGGCCAAACTGTCGGACTTTCTCGCGAATCTCTACAGGGAGTCTATTGGCAATGACGCTAATAAAAATAATGTTATCTATTCCTAGAATGATCTCTAGGGCAGAAAGCGTTAAAAAGGCTACCCAAGCATTGGGATCGCTCATCAGTTGTAAAAGACTATCCATTGATTTCTATTTCTAAAGTAAGTTTGGGGTAAAGTGTATCTAACTAAATTACCCGTGTAATTTCTATGCTTAAGCCCACACAAATTGTCAGGACATTACTATTCAGTATCAGTATGTCGCTCACGTTTCATGTGCAAGCTGCTTATCCTGAAAACCGATCAAAATTATTATTGGCTTCCCAGCAGGCGGCCCCCTGGATGCACATATTCGTCTTTTAGTGGATAAGCTGCAATCTACGCTTGGTCAGACGGTGATTGTGGATTACAAGGCAGGTGCTGGTGGCACTGTCGGCGCCCAATTTGTAGCGCAGTCTTTACCAGATGGATATACGCTACTCTTGGCAAATACTGGCACGATGGTCATCAATCCAGCCATCTACACCAAAGCACCTTACGACACTCTCAGAGATTTTCAGCCTATTGCCAGAACTGCCCAACAACCTCTGGCATTAATTGTGAATAAAGATGTACCCGCTAATTCTTTAAAAGAATTGATTGCCTATGCCAAGGCTAACCCAGGAAAGTTAAATTACGGTTCTGCCGGAAATGGCGGTATCTCGCATTTGGTTCCCGAGATGCTCAAAAGTGAGACTGGAATTTTTATGGTGCATATTCCATTTAAAGGAAGCGCACCAGCATTCACAGATTTAATTGCAGGGCATGTGCAATTTATGGCGGAGTCTGTTCCTCAGGCTGCAAACTATGCGAAGCAGGGTAAGGTAAAAGCATTGGCAGTGACCAGTGCAAAACGTAATGCTGCATTACCCAATACTCCTACTGTGATTGAAACAGGCGTAGCTAATCTGGAGGTGGTGGGTTTTTATGGAATTCTGGCCCCTAAGGGTACGCCACCTGATGTGACAAACAAATTAAGCCAAGCCTTTAAAGATACCTTAGAGTCTCCTGAGATACAGAAGAAAATGATTGAGCAGGGGGCTGATCCAGCCTATCTCAATGCTGATCAATTTACAAAGTTTCTTGCTACAGAAATGCCACGTTGGGCAAAAGCAGTCAATCAAGCGGGTGCGAAGCTAGATTAAGGGATTAGCTTGGCTTCTCAGCCAAATGGTTATATTGTCATATTAATGGCTTAAATTAGAAGCAATTGTCAGTTTGCTAATTTCGGTTTAAAGTGAAATTGAAGCTTTTTCTGAACCCTTTATTGATAGGAGCATAAAAATGGATGCAAAAGAATTACAAAAATGGCAACGCGAAAAAGCGAAAGAATTGTTTGATTACTCACATACTTTGTTAGAAGCCGCCAAGAAACTTAGCGAACATCATATGGCAGAGATGGAGTGGGGTATGAAAAATGCCCTAGAAAGCGCAAAGTCAGCCGCCAAAAATGATTTAGCTAAGTTAAAGGACTTGCAGGCAGAGGCTGCTAAAGAAGCAGCTAAACGTGCAGCTACTTATCAGAAGAAGGTGAAATCTGTTCTCAAAGATCTTAGTGACAGCGCTGCCGATGAAACCGAGAAGCATCTTGAGAAAGTCCGTGCTTCTTTAGTAACTTGGCTTGAAGATGCTGAAAATAAAATGCCGGTACAGGCAGAAAAGTTATCAAAGGTGGTTCATGAGATGTCAACCACTGGCCAGAAGATGTTCAAAGAAGGTCGCCGTATCGTGAATGAAGTTGCTGATACTGCAGAAAAAAATATTGATGAGATGGTCAAAAAATCTTCAGAGTCAAAAAAGAAGTCTGATTAATCACTTTGGTATTGTTTAAAGGGCCGCCTCAAATCTGAGGCGGTTTTTTATTGCCAACCCTGTATCCATAAATCACTATTACTTAGATCCCGCCAGGGAATCAGCGTAATCTTTTTCGAGTACACCGCTTCAATTTCGATAAATTCAATTTTTTCGTTGGGAGGCTCTGGCAGGATGACTTTGCTCACCAAGAAATGTTTCTGTTTGGCAATAGGTTTAACCGCCGTCCATTTGGTCAGTAAAAGTTTCTTGGGGCTAAGTGGGTTCATCTATTTATAGTGCAATACACTGATATTGTTGGTCTTTACTCATGAGCGCCCCAGAGGACGGAGTAAATGTATAGGCAGATTCTTGAATCAGTGTAGGGCATTTTTGGTCAAAATAGCTCTGATTACCCAGACTGCCGCAATAGTCTAGCTTGAGGTCTTTGAATTCCATACGGGCTTTTCTGAGGACCATAGAAACCTTAATCTCTGTCGCTGAATTACAGCTCCAGCTAGTGTAAGTTTCTCGCTCACAGGCTGTTAGCCCCAGAAGGCTCAGAATCAAGATGCACAGTCGCACAAAGGGCAAGCGCTAGAGAACCCAGAAGTGATGGGTCCCATCCTTGCCTAGTTGATCTACTAAACCAAATTCCCAGTCTAGGTAGGCCTGCATTGCAGCGGGATCTACGCTAGTACCTTCGTAAGGCCGCTTATAGCGATCCAAGGGTGGGGATGCTAAATGACTGGGACCTTTCTCGAGATCAAGGCCTGCACTAGTCCAGGCTGCATTACCGCCTTCTAATACCAATACTTCAGACTTACAAAGAGATTGAAACTCTTGTGCAACAAATATGCTTAATTGGCTTGGGGTGCTGGTAAGCACATAGCGGTCAACTTGGGGAAGCTCTTTGATTGCATCAGCTAGTCGTGAACGCAAGGCGTACCAACTTCCCGGAATATGACCTTTCACATAATTGGCATGGGTACTGAAATCTACTGCAATCGTATTGCTATCTGTCTTGAGCCAATGAGAGGCCTTAGCAGCATCCACGAATTGAACTTGAGGAAGTGTAGGTAAGGGGGCTTTCCAGATACCTACTTCACTAAGGTCAGATGTCTTTAAGCCATCCACTACATAAACATCCCACGACATCTGCGCCAACCAAGAGGCTGGCATATTCGCTCTGACACTGCTACTGGCATCCGCTAATACAATGCGCGCACCACGCACGGGTGCCACCATCTCTGTTTCTTGAACGAGCTGGCCGCCAGGTACGGAACGAAAGCCGGGAAGATGACCCGCTTCATATTCTTCGGGGGTACGGGTGTCAAAGAAATAAGTAGTGCGCTCTGATTGAGATTTCCATTGCTCAATTTCGGCAAGATGAGTACGTTTAACGTGCGCTCTGTCTGCAACCTTACGAGCGCGATCTGAAGCTTCGCTTGCCGTATTCTGACTGACTTCTTTAAACTTGCGACTCTGACCTTTGTCTAATTCTTGTCCGGCAAGGGTCCAGCCAATAGTGCCATTGCGCAATGCATTGACTTCATTTGGAATACCGGCGTTGATCAACGATTGTGTGCCGATGATGCTGCGGGTTCTGCCGGCACAGTTCACAATAATTTTGGTTTTCGGATTGGGCGCAAGTTCGGGAACGCGTAATACTAACTCAGCGCCTGGAACGCTAATGCCACTAGGAATACTCATCGTGTTGTATTCATCAAAACGGCGCACATCGACCACCACTACATCTTCTTGATCATCTAGTAGCTTCTTAACCTCTTGTGCTGATAGCGAAGGGGTATGACGTTTAGATTCAACAAGCTCTCCAAAAGACTTACTGGGAACATTGACGTCTCTAAATAGCTCACCACCAGATTGTTTCCAGCCTGGGACCCCACCCTCAAATGTCGATACATCCGTATAGCCAAGACTGATTAATCGCTGGGCAGCGAGTTCAGCATGGCCCTCACCATCATCTAGCGTCACGATCGGAACATTTTTTCTAGGGAGTTTGCCGTATGCATCTATCTCAATGCGAGAGAGCGGAACATTGGCAGCAAATAAAGGATGCTCTTGAGCATGCGGATCTTCCTCGCGTACATCTAAAAAAGCAATCTCTTCTTTATTGAGAAGTTTGTTGCGAACAAACGCATAGTTTTTAGTTGGGATATTCATCTGTCTTTATTTAATCTAGCTTTGCGCCCGATTTTTTAACTACTTCACTCCAGCGTACGATTTCTTGATTGATATAGTTTGCTAGTTCAGGGCGGGTCATTTTAGGAACGCTCGCACCCAATCCGGCCCAGCGCTCTTTGATTTCGGGGGAGGCTAAAGCGATCTGAACTTCATTACTCATTTTTTCAACAATCTCTTTTGGCGTCCCTTTAATGGCCCACATGGCATACCAACTAGAGACGATAAAGCCAGAGATGCCCAACTCTTGAGCGGTTGGTACATTCGGAAAGGCCTCGCTGCGTTTATTACTGGCCACTGCTACTCCGATCAGTTGACCGCTCTTAATAAATGGCGCTGCACCTGCCAAGGTATCGAACATCATGTCTACTTGACCTGCAACCAAGTCTTGCAGTGCTGGACCAGTTCCACGATAAGGAATGTGAGTAATGAATAATTTGTTTTGCATCTTAAAGAGTTCACCTGCTAAATGCTGTGAGGTGCCATTACCAGTCGATGCGTAGTTATATTTCCCTGGGTTCTTGCGAATTTCTTCCATGATCGACTTCAAATCATTTTTAGGGAACTTTGTTGGATTAACAACGATGACATGAGGAACACTACCAATAATGGCAATCGGTTCAAAGTCTTTAGTAATGTCATAGGGTAGGTTGACATACATACTTGGAGCAATGGAGTGATGTACCGCCCCAAGAAGCCAGGTGTAACCATCTGGCGCCATTTTTGCCGCAGCTGCAGCGCCAACAGTGCCACCCGCACCACCGCGATTATCGACCACGATCGAGTCATTTAATTGGGTAGAAAGCTGCTTGGCTAGAGGGCGCCCAAAGGCGTCCACAGCCCCGCCAGGGGGGAAAGGGTTAATAAAAGTGATTGGCTTACTCGGGGATGGCCAGGCGCTAGTCTGGGCGGTGACCGACACTGAAAGGGTGCTGGCAAGCAGCAAAAGTAGGATATTTCTGAGCATTTTGGACGCCTTTATCAGGATTTTTGTTATTTAATCATTTTGGCTGAAATGCCGTTTCTAAGCGTTATCCCTGATGAAAAAGGCCATTTCTGACTGTTTTTATGGGGATATACTGATTTCGTTGTAGGTATGAATATTTATTTGATAACGGGAGAGAAGATGTCACAACACGATACATTGTTAGCTGCTTTTGAAGCATATAAAGCTGAAAACGAAAAATTCATTGAAAAAGGTATTAAGGCATCTGCTGCGCGTGCCCGTAAGGCATTGCAAGAAATTGCTGGCGCATGCAAAGAGCGTCGTAAAGAAATCACCGCTACAAAAGAGGCGATGGAAGCGAAGAAGTAATTCTCAAGCACATTCATCTCTAAGCCTAGCCTTCACCAGCTAGGCTTTTTTATTTGTGTATTACCGTACATTATGAATACAGCGCAGTTTATTGAGATGTTGCAGCAGGAGGGCTTCCCCGACCCGGTTGAGGTGAAGCAAGTGCCTAATGGCTCACTAGATGAGCACACCCATCCATTCGCAGTTAAGGCTTTAGTGATCGATGGAAGTATCGATATCTCAATTCAGGGTGATCGAAAGACATACTCTATTGGAGATGTTTTTCAGCTTGGGTTTCAAGAGCTCCATTCGGAGAGCTATGGGCCTACTGGAGTGATCTATTTAGCATCAAGAAACCATTAAAGGTTTCTCTTGTCGTTTGCTCATCTGGCCAATGACGCGTGCACCCAAGAAGTGATGCTGATTAAATATATCTAAAACTTCTTGGACGCATTCAGGAGCACAAGAAACTAGTAAGCCGCCGCTTGTTTGCGGATCGGTCAATAAAGCCAATTGTGCTGGCGTAAAGTCAGCAGGAATGCCGACATCAGATCCATAACTTTCCCAATTGCGATCGGAAGCACCAGTAATCACTCCATCATTAGCCAATTTCTCTACATTGGAAAGTAGTGGAACTTGGCTCCAATCAATATGTGCGGTGCAGTTAGAGCCTCTCGCTAATTCAAGCATATGACCTGCCAATCCAAATCCAGTGACATCCGTTAAGGCGTGGACACCTCCTAGCTTTGCTAAGTCAGGCCCTGCGGCATTGAGCTTAGTAGTATTGGAAATCATCTCTCGATAACCATCGGGACCCAGCAAGTCCTTTTTCAGAGCTGCTGAGAGAATGCCTACACCAAGTGGCTTGCCTAATATCAACACATCGCCAGGCTTTGCACTAGCGTTACTCTTGACTCTCTTAGGATCCACTATGCCAATTGCCACTAGTCCATAAATTGGCTCAACCGAATCAATGGTGTGACCACCCGCAATTGGAATGCCAGCGCTTCGACAGACTTCAGCACCACCTTCTAGAATTCGGGCAATGGTCTTGTTGGATAAAACTTTAATTGGCATACCTACTAAGGCAAGTGCAAACAGAGGTGTGCCGCCCATGGCATAGATATCGCTGATGGCATTGGTTGCAGCAATTCTTCCGAAATCAAATGGATCATCCACGATTGGCATAAAGAAATCCGTTGTGGCTACGATCGCTTGAGACTCATTAATTTGATAGACCGCAGCATCATCTGAGGTTTCAATACCAATGAGTAATTCCTTAGGAAAGGGTAGCTGCGGAACATTCTTGAGGATTTCAGCAAGAACACCCGGAGCAATCTTGCAGCCGCAGCCGCCACCATGAGATAAAGAAGTCAGGCGAGGTTCGGTGGTTTTAATATCTTGAGTCATGAAAATATTTTATATCCGAAGGAACTCTATCGATTAAAGCTACGCTTGGGAGGGATGCCACGTTTGGCTGGAGGGCGAGTAGATCCGCCACCATTACCTGCAGCCTTAGGTTTTCTCGATTGTTGGTGCTGTTGACTGCGGAGCTGAATGGGTTGAGCAACAGCGTTAGGGTCTGGCTCGAATCCCGCAATGATCTCTTGGGGTAGTTTTTGTTTAATCAGCTTTTCGATATCCCTGAGCATCTGATGCTCATCAACGCAAACTAAAGAGACCGCGACACCATTGGAGCCTGCACGACCAGTCCGCCCGATTCGATGAACATAATCTTCAGATACGTTTGGTAAGTCGTAGTTCACCACATGGGGCAGTTGATCAATATCGATACCGCGAGCAGCAATATCGGTTGCTACTAGCGCAGTCAGCTTACCTGCCTTGAAATCTGCCAAGGCTTTTGTTCTCGCACTTTGACTTTTATTTCCATGAATGGCCATGCTGGTGATGCCATCCTTTTCTAATTGGGTCACCAGTTTGTTGGCGCCATGTTTGGTGCGAGTAAAGACTAATACCTGCTTCCAGTCATTGATTTTAATCAAATGGGCAAGCAAAGGATGTTTCTTGGTTCTGTCCACAGGATGAATCAGCTGGGTAATCGCTTCATTTGCACTATTACTTCGAGCCACCTCAATTAATGCGGGTGAATTGAGTAAGCCGTCTGCCAAGGCCTTAATTTCAGTAGAGAAGGTTGCTGAAAATAAGAGGTTTTGTCGTTGCTTGGGTAAGGCGGCTAAGATCTTTTTAATATCACGTAAGAAACCCATGTCAAGCATACGATCGGCTTC
>Ga0209085_1000033_pt1 | contig 93473 bp, 81 predicted proteins | sample C_131016_EF_Meta_FD_187310 | JGI IMG/M metagenome (GOLD analysis project Ga0209085, IMG submission 187310) | Freshwater microbial communities from Lake Croche, Canada to study carbon cycling - C_131016_EF_MetaG (SPAdes) (version 2) | ecosystem: Environmental > Aquatic > Freshwater > Lake... | reverse complement strand
GATTCTGTCTCAATTTGGCGGAGGATGATGGTCCGGATTTTTAGTAGTTGAGCATCCAACTCATCCCTTGAAGTGCTGGAAGGAATTTTCGAAGTTATAGAAATAACTGGCTTGTTTGCAGGATCTTCATGGAGTGATAAAAAGGTCGCATCAGAGTATCTCCTAAGGGAATCGATATCGTTTTCCAATATTCGAAAAGCCTTCGCAAAGTCTGACTTCAAATTATTTTCTACCAAGGTTTTTTCATAAAAAACCCCCGATAAGAAAGCCGCAGCCACGAAGGCTAATACAGCGATCGTAAAAAGTAGCCTTCTCCTCATTCCGTTACGCTGGAAGGTGCCATTCACCGATACGCCGGCGTCAGCGGATCTGGCACGGGCAGTCCCTGCAGCGATGCCATGTCGGCGTCGACCATGATTTTTACGAGTTCCGGGAAGCGGACTTTGGGCTCCCAGTCGAGGTGTTTTTTGGCTTTCGCTGGGTCTCCGATGAGGAGGTCGACTTCCGCAGGGCGTTCGTAGCGGGCGTCGTATTTGATGTGATCTTTCCAGTCGAGGTTCACGCGGGCGAAGGCGTGTTCGACAAATTCTTGGACGGTATGGGTTTCGTTGGTGGCCACGACAAAGTCATCAGGCTGATCCTGCTGGAGCATGAGCCACATGGCTTCGACATATTCGGGGGCGTAACCCCAGTCGCGCTTGGCGTCGAGGTTGCCGAGGTAGAGGTGCTGCTGCTTGCCGAGTTTGATGGCGGCAGCGGCGCGGGAGATTTTGCGGGTGACGAAGGTCTCGCCTCGGCGGGGGCTTTCGTGGTTGAAGAGGATGCCGTTCGAGGCGTGCATGCCGTAGCCCTCCCGGTAGTTCACGGTGATCCAATAGGCATACATTTTTGCCGCGCCGTAGGGGCTGCGTGGCCAGAAGGGAGTGGTTTCAGTCTGAGGCACTGCCTGCACCTTGCCGAACATCTCGCTGCTGGAGGCTTGGTAAAATCGGGCATTGACCCCTGCTTCGCGCATGGCTTCGAGGATGCGCGTGGTGCCGATGCCGGTGACATCGCCCGTGTATTCTGGAATATCAAAGCTTACGCGGACATGGCTTTGTGCACCAAGATGGTAAACCTCATCCGGCTTCAAGTCGTAGATGAGTTTCACCAGATTCACTCCATCAGCCAAGTCGCCGTAGTGGAGGAAAAGCCTGACGCCGTTGACATGCGGATCCGAGTAAATGTGTTCAATGCGCGCCGTGTTGAACGTGCTCGCCCTGCGGATGATGCCATGGACTTCGTAGCCTTTGTTGAGAAGGAGGTCGGCGAGGTAACTGCCGTCTTGACCCGTGATACCGGTGATGAGTGCTTTTTTCATGAGATAGTAATTACTTTAATAAGGTCTACAGGAATCCGTCCTGCTAATCGAAGTTCAGACTGATTCGCGCACGCAAAAACTCAAGTCTCCTTTGCTGTTCACCCAATGCCTAGCACGAAGCGCATGTAGAAAAACAGGAGCGGCGCCGTGAAAAGAATGCTGTCGATGAGGTCAAGCGTTCCGCCGATGCCTGGCAGCATGGCGCTGGAGTCTTTCGTATGCGCCCCACGTTTCACAACCGATTCTGCCAAGTCACCCACCACCGCAGCAAACCCAAGCAATAGCCCAAGCACGGTAAGGTCGCCGAAGCGAAATGCCGAGAGCTTTTCCGGCATGAGCGCATACATCCAGTAACTGCAAAGTAGCGACGAGATGAGCGCGCCCACAAAACCCTCCCAAGTTTTTTTAGGGCTGATGTGCGGCGCAAAGGGATGGCGCCCGAAGAGACTTCCGAAGACATACGCACCCATGTCGCTGAATTTGGTCACGGCGACGAGATAGAGCACATAGTATTGACCGGTTGTCAGTCCGCTTTCCAGACGCGGGGTTAGGTAAATGATTTTTGTCAGAAAGCTAAAAAGCCAGGGAATGTAAAAAAGCCCGAAAACCGTGTAGCTCATCGCTCGCAGCGGATCGTTTTCCGAGCCGCGAAACATCTGCCGTGTAAAAATTGTCAGGAGAAAAAGCACCAGGACAAGCAACTCGAAGTCGTTGCTGTTTTGAGGGCCCTCCGATCGCACGATGAGAAATCCGCCCACCAGCAACACGGCCGCGCACATTAGGCCAGTAAGCGTGAAGACGCTGATCCCGTCATGCTCAAGCATGCGATAGTATTCCCACAGCGCCCGCAACGCCATGAAAGAGAGCAGCGAGAAGAAGCCGATATCCCACCCCGCGAAAACGGTCGTTAACATCAACGCCCACAGCACCAGCGTGCTCGTCAGTCTGGAAAAAAATGTCAACCGCCCCAGCGTCATTGCATCCACTCTGTCCGAGTCGGTGGCGTTTCGCAATGAGGGAAGAAAGAACGTCGCGGTGGATGCTTAGGGCTTTTCCCCCTTTCCAATTCGCATTCCCCCCCTTAAATGTCGCGCTCACCATTTTTCGCCATGTTCAGTTGGATCCTTAAAAAAATCGTCGGCTCAAAAAATCAGCGCGAGTTGCGCCACATGATGCCGATCGTCAAACAAATCAATGAAATCGAGGCAGGCCTTCAGTCCTTGTCTGATGACGCGCTTCGGGCGAAGACGCATGAGTGGAAGGAGCGGCTGGCGAAAATTTCCGATTCCGACAAACTGGCCGCTGAGCTGGATACGATTCTCCCCGAGGCCTTCGCTGTGGTGAAAAACGGCGCCCGCCGGCTCTGTGGACGGGAGCTCATGGTGTGCGGATATCCCCTCACTTGGAACATGATTCATTTCGATGTGCAGCTCATCGGCGGCATGGTCCTGCACCGTGGCCGCATTGCCGAAATGGCCACGGGCGAGGGCAAGACGCTCGTCGGCACGCTCGCCGTTTACCTGAACGCTCTCTCCGGTCGCGGCGTCCATGTTGTTACAGTAAACGACTACCTCGCGCAGCGCGACGCGGAGTGGATGGGACAGCTCTATACATTTCTCGGACTAACCGTCGGCATCATTCAAAACGACCAGATGCCGCAGCACCGGCGCGAGCAATACCAGTGCGACATTACCTACGGCACGAACAGTGAATTCGGTTTCGACTACCTCCGCGACAATGGCATGGCCACGAGCCGCGAGCAGCAAGTGCAGCGCGGGCATTACTTCGCCATCGTCGATGAAGTGGACTCGATCCTCATCGACGAAGCTCGCACGCCGCTCATCATCAGCGGTCCGGCCACCGTTTCGACACACCAATACGACCGATTCAAGCCACTCGTGGAGCAGCTCATCCGCAAGCAGACCATGCTCTGCAATCGTCTCGCTACCGAGGCCAAGGAACTCGCTGACGCTGGCAAACCCGCCGAGGCAGGCCGCACCCTCTTCAAGCTCAAGCTCGGCCAACCACGCAGCAAGGCCCTCCTTCGCCACCTCGAGGATCCCGAAATGCGCAAGCTCATGGATAAGGCGGAGCTGGAATTTTACAAAGACACCGATGGCAAGGCCGCCCTCGTCGGCCTCAAGGAGGAACTCTACTTCACCATTGAGGAGCGCTCCCACGAAGCAGACCTCACGGAAATGGGCCGCACCTATCTCAACCCCGATGATGTGAATGCCTTCGTGCTACCCGATCTCCTCACCGAGTTCGCAGACATTGAGAATGACGCCGCGCTCTCCGCCGCGCAGAAGCTCGAGAAAAAATCCGCCCGCCAGCAGCATTGCGACGCCCAAGGCGAGCGCATTCACAACATCACCCAGCTCCTGAAGGCCTACTGCCTCTACGAAAAGGATGTCGAATATGTCGTCGAGGAAAACAAGGTGATCATCGTCGATACCTTCACCGGCCGCAAAATGGCTGGCCGCCGCTGGAGCGATGGACTCCACCAAGCCGTCGAAGCCAAGGAGGGCGTCCAGATCGACCGCGAGACCCAAACCCTCGCGACCATTACGATCCAGAATTACTTCCGTCTCTACCACAAACTCGGCGGCATGACTGGAACCGCCGAGACCGAAGTGAGCGAGTTCCACGACATCTACCGCTTGGATGTGAATGTCATTCCGACGAACCGCCCCGTCAAACGCCTCGACGAGAACGACCGCATCTACAAGACCCGACGCGAAAAATACAACGCGGCTATCGAGGCCATCAAAGAGGCCCACGCCAAAGGTCAGCCGGTCCTCGTCGGCACAGCAAGCGTTGAATCCAGCGAGCTCCTCGGCCGCATGCTGAAGCTCCAAAAAATTCCGCACACCGTGCTGAACGCGAAATTTCACATGCAGGAAGCCGAAATCGTCTCCCGCGCCGGCCTCAAGGGCGCCGTGACCATTTCCACCAACATGGCCGGCCGTGGCACCGACATCAAACTCGGCGAGGGCGTTGCGGACCTCGGCGGGCTCTTCGTCCTCGGCACCGAGCGCCATGAATCCCGCCGCATCGATCGCCAGCTCCGAGGCCGCTGCGCCCGCCAAGGCGATCCCGGCCGCTCCCGCTTCTATGTGAGCTTCGAGGACGATCTCATGCGCAACTTCGGCGCCAGCGACCGCATGACCAAAATCATGGAAACCTTCGGCCTCCAGGAGGGCGAGGAACTCGAGCACCCCTGGCTGAACCGCAGCGTGGAAACCGCGCAAAAACGTGTCGAACAGCGAAATTACATGATGCGCAAACGCACGCTCGAGTTTGACGATGTCATGAACCAACAGCGTGAAGTCGTCTACGGCTACCGCAACGAAGTTATGGATGCCGAGAATCCGCGCGAACTGATCCTCGAAGTCATCAACGAGGTCGTTCCCAAAAAAATCTCGCCCTTCCTTGACTCCCCCGAAGGCGAGGAAGCTGATTACGATGGGCTCCTCCATTGGGTCAACACCACCTTCCCGCTCGGTCTCACCGAGGAGAAAGCCGCCCTGCACACACGCTCCACCGAAGAGAATGCGAATTTCCTCATCGAAACCATCTGCGACGCCTACGAGCGCAAGGCCGCCCTTGAAAATCCCGACGCCCTGCGCGGCCTCGAGCGATACATCATCCTCAACGCCATTGACCGCCTCTGGCAGGAGCACCTCTATGCGATGGATGGTCTTCGCGACGCGGTCTATCTCCGCGCCTTTGGCCAAAAAGATCCACTCGTAGAATACAAAAACGACGCCTACGCGATGTTCGTTGACCTCATGGACACCATCAAAGGTGAAGTCCTCGGCAACCTCTTCCGAAGCACCACGAATCTGCAAGCTTTCGAGCAAATGCTCGCCAACATCCCGCAGATCCTCTCCCGTCCAGACTTCGCCCTGAATCCTGAAGCTGCTCCCGAAGGCGAGTCCAGGCCAGCCACGCCCGACCAGCCGCCCGCTCCCAAGTTTGAACTCCCCCTCAAGCGGGAACTCCCCAGAGCCGGCCGCAACGACCCCTGCCCATGCGGCTCGGGCAAAAAATTCAAATCCTGCTGCGGCCGCACGGCCTGATCGCCTCTCCAACTCGTGCGGCAGCGCCCTCGTTTCCCCAGGAAGGGATGGCGCGCCGTCGTCGTCCCATTTGCGCGGCGGGAGCCGTCTTTGCATCTCAAGATGCCACAGCATTCCTCTCCGTGTCCGTGGTTAATTCCGTTTGAACAAATCCCGCGCGGATTTGTCCAACCTAATACGTAGAAAAAACTAAACTCCGCCTCACATTTTACCCCACCCCAAACCGCTCACGAAAAGATTAACATGAATCCTTAGAGCCCCACTCCACCCCATAACCCACTCCGGAGGTCCGTGCCATGATAACGAATGTTTTCAAATCGGTCTCATATGCGGGAATCAGCATGACTCTCACATTGACCACACCACCGGAGGTCGATACCCACACGGTCACAGTCCGCACCCCCGAGGCTCCGCTCTCCGGATACTTCAAACTCGGTAGCACCAAGAATCCGGCCGGCGATGAAATCTCTTTGGACAGCCACAGCCTGCGCTTCAACGGCAAGCCTTGGTTCCCCATCATGGGTGAGATTCATTTTTCCAGGTATCCCCGAGCCGAGTGGCGCGAGGCGTTGGAGAAAATGAAAGCAGGAGGCATCAACGTCGTTTCGACTTATGTTTTTTGGAACCACCATGAGGAGGTCGAGGGCGAGTGGGACTGGGAGGGACAAAAAGACCTGCGGGCGTTTCTGCAAACCTGCCGCGAGGTCGGTCTGCTGGCCATCGTGCGTGCTGGGCCGTGGTGCAACGGTGAAGTGCGCTACGGCGGCTTCCCCGACTGGGTGCAGAACAGCACGCGCTGGGCCCCGCCAGCACGCTGGGGTCTGCGCCCCGAGCATCCCGAGTATCACGAGGCCGTCAGACGGCTCTACACCCACATCGGCGAGCAAATGCGAGGCCTGCTCTGGAAAGATGGCGGCCCAGTCGTTGGCATCCAGCTCGACAACGAGTATTCCGGCCCATCGAGCTACCTTCTTGGCCTAAAAAATCTTGCGCTCGAGGTCGGCATGGATGTGCCCCTTTACACAAAAACCGGCTGGCCCCGCATGGAGGATCCCATGCCGGCGGGCGAGATGATTCCCTTCTACGGTGCCTATCCGGATGCCGCCTGGGAGGGCTCGGTCGAGAAGTCGGAGAGCCTTGTTTACAACTACATCTTCCGCAAGCAGCGCATCGACGAATCGATCGCGAGTGATGTCAACACCGTGCGCGGCGGGGAGGACGAGTCGAGCCGTGCGCAGTATCCCTTTCTTACAGCCGAAACCGGCGGCGGCATGTTCGTCTCCTACCATCGGCGAAACAAGGTGGAGCCTCGTGATGTGGCATCCCTCGCCCTCTGCCAGCTCGGAAGCGGCTGTGTGGGCATCGGCTACTACATGTATCACGGCGGCGAAAATCCCGAGGGACGCCTCACCACGCTGCACAAATCGAACGAAATCGGCGACGTCTTCGACACGCCCATCAAGTCCTACGACTTCCAAGCCCCCATCGGCCAATACGGCCAGATCCGCCCGCACTACCACTGGCTGCGGCGCTTAAACTTTTTCATGGAGGACTTCGGAACCGAGCTCACCCGCATGCCGGCCTTCCTACCCGGCCGCGAGGAAATGGACTTTTCGAATCCTGCAAACCTGCGCTGGAGCGTGCGCTCGGATGGCCGCTCCGGATTTCTCTTCGTGAACAATTACCAAAGGCTCGAACACATGCCGGGCAAGCCGAACACCCAATTCCGCATCGATCTTCCCGTCGGCAGCCTCACCATTCCAAGCAAGCCCACCACGATTCCAGCGGATTCCTTTTTCCACTGGCCCTTCAATCTTGAACTCCATGGCGTGAAGCTCATCTACGCAACCGCCCAGCCCATCCGCCGCACACTCGATCCCGATGGCGGCCTCACAGTCGTTTTCGCTGAAGTTCCCGGCATGAACGCCGAGTTTGCGTTCGACCCCGCAACCATTCAGGCCCCGCTCCGCCGCGAGGCGCTCGTTTTCAGCGGTGTCCGTGCAGGCCGCAGCCCCGCCATTCGCGTGTCGGGAAAAAATGGACGCGAGGTCAGGATCATCCTGCTGAGCGAATCCGACTCATTGGCTCTTGCTCCCAAAGCCAACGACGGCAATCTTGTCTTTGATACGGAACCCCAAGTGCGTTCCATCCCCGTTGTTCTGGAACTCCTCGATACACCAAAATTCCTGCGCTCCTGGAAATCCCACGATCCTGAATTCGCCCTACCCGTCTCGCCGGGGAAAAATGATTTCCAGTCCGCCGCCGTTTGGAAAGTGAAACTCCCCGCCGACTTGGACATGGCATCGAACCCCATCCTCCGCATCCGCTATACAGGCGATGTCGCCCGCCTTACGCTCAACGGCCGCCTACTCAACGACGACTTCTACAACGGCTCTACCTTCGAAATCGGCCTGCGCCGATATGCCTCCGAACTCGCCTCCGGCGACCTCCGCCTCGAAATCCTCCCGCTCCAAAAAGATATGCCCGTCTACTTCGAGCCTAAGCACCGCCCCGAATTCAATACCGACGGCATCGCCCTCCGCATCGACCACGCTGAAATCCAATACACGGAACCCCAAACCTCAACCCACCTCGCAGCCAGCAACCCCTCACCCGCCAGCCTCGAGTAAAAGCGAAAAACTAGAAATCTTGATTAAAAAATCGCCCTCAGCGTTTGCATGAGGATGCTGGAACAAGGTGGATACGCAGCAGTCGCAATTGGCATCGGCGTAGTCTGCAACTTTTGGGTTTGGTAAAGAGAAAAAGTTGGCGCATGGGCTGTGTGCTTCGGATAAAGAGGCTATGAAGCTTCAGCAGAATCAGATTTGGCTCAAGGGTAGCGAGTATTACCGCATCGTTCAGTTGGGGCGGTTGGAGGTGCAGTATAAGACGATGACGGATCCGCTGAGTGGGCGGGGGCCTCATGAGCAGGTGACGAAAAAGGAATTTTGCCGGTTGCTGAAGGGGGCGGTGTTGGTGGAAACAGCGGCCGCGCGTTTGGAGCAGCAACAGCAGCAGCAGTAAAAAAGGCCGGGGGCGCGCCGTGTTTGCGGAGCGCCCCCGAGGGGTTGATGGCTGTAAGCCGGATTCTGTCCAGCGGGCGGCTTGCGCCGACTGCCTGGACGGTCATTTGTCTCACTCCACGCCTTGCGGCGGGGCGGGGTCCTTGCGGACTGCGACCAATACCCGGAGGGTGTCGCCGCTTGCGCGGCGTGTTGGGCAGGCGACCCGATCCCTCCTGTTCTGTCTTGCACCGCATGGGGTTTTTCGTGCCCCCTTGCTTACGCTCGGGGCGGTGGGCTTTTACTCCGCCTTTTCACCCTTGCCGCCCGGCTTGCGCCGGGGTGGGCGGTATGTTCTCTGTGACACTTTCCGTCGACCGGGACTTTGGCCCCGGCCCCCCGCGCATTCTACGCGGCATGCTGCCTTGTGGTGTCCGGACTTTCCTCTCCCGACTCGCCTTGCGGCTGGCCGAGAGCGACCGTCCGCCATCGGTGGATAAGGTAGAGGCGTGGTGGGTTTTTTCAAGCGGTGATCGTGTGGATTTGGATTTTGCGGACTGGGAAATCGGTGATACGCATACGGGAATGTCGAGCACTGATCATCTTGCGGACCGCGCGGCGAGGGCGGAAAAAATCATCGCCGCACCGGAAAATTTCAAGGTTTGCGAGGGGTGTGAATCCATCGTCACGGTGAGGGTCACCTCGTGTCCGAACTGTCACGGATACCGCTTCGACGAAGCGCCGGAGCGGGTCGTCGAGCATGCGCAGTTGCTGGCCTCGCGTCCGCAACAGAGTGTGACGGCGGAGGATTTGTCATAGTTAGCTGAATTCCTGTGGCTGAGACGAAGAACAAATTGGGTGCTGCAGGAATGGCGGTTTTGGCGCTGGGCGTTGTGTTTGGGGATATCGGCACGAGCCCGCTGTATGCGTATCAGTTGGCGGTGAGCATCGCCGGGGCCCAGGCTGCGCTGGGTGTGGCGTCGCTGATCATTTGGACGCTCTTTTTCGTGGTGTGGGTGAAATACGTGATGTTGGTCATGAAGGCTGACTACCACGGCGAGGGCGGGATTTTTGCGTTGATGGCGCGGATTTTTGAAGGGCGTCCGAAGAGGACGGCGAGTCGGGGCGCGATGGCGTGCCTGCTTGTTTTTGGAGCAGCGCTGCTCTTCGGCGACGGGGCGATCACTCCAGCGGTCTCGGTGTTGAGTGCGGTGGAGGGCTTGGCGAGTGTGAATCCCGGGTGGGGCGCGTATTCACTGCCGCTGGCTGTAGTCATTCTGGGGGGCTTTTTCTATGCCCAGCGTTTTGGCACGAGCAGGCTTGGAGGGATTTTCGGGCCTGTCATGTTGGTATGGTTCCTTGTATTGGCCGCTATGGGCGTGGTGCAGATCAGCGCTTGCCCGCAGGTGTTGCAGGCTTTGAATCCGCTACATGGTGTGCGGCTTCTGGCCACAGGTGGTTGGGGCGCATGGACGCTGGTGGGTGCGGTCGTGCTGGCGGTGACTGGGGCGGAGGCGCTTTACGCAGACCTCGGGCACTTTGGCCGTAAGCCGATCGTGGCGGGTTGGAGGCTGGTTGTTTTTCCCTCGCTGATTTTGAACTACCTCGGGCAGGCAGCACTTGTGATGAAAACCCCGGCGGATGCGGTGGATACGAATCTGTTTTTTCTCATGATTCCGGGGGGTCACTTGCGCGGGGCGCTCGTGGTGTTGGCCACGGCGGCGACGATCATCGCCTCGCAGGCTTTGATCAGCGGGGTGTTCTCGCTGGCCAGTCAGGCGATGGATTTAGGGTATCTGCCGAGATTCTATGTGCGCCACACAAGCGCTGAGATGCGAGGTCAGATTTACATCCCTGTTTTGAACAGTCTTTTTGGCATTGCCTGCATCATGCTGGTGTTGGGTTTTCGCACGGCGGACGCGCTCGCGGGGGCTTATGGAGTCGCGGTGACGGGAGCCATGGCTGTGACATCGGTCGCCTTCTTTGTGGTGAAGTGGGCGGAGCCCGGTGTGTCGCGTGGTTGGGCCGTGGTCGTTTTGATTGGCCTGCTGAGTTTGGATTTGCCGCTGTTTGGCGCGTGTCTCACAAAAATCGCTGATGGTGGCATCGTGCCTTTGGCGCTGGCTGGAGCGGTGGCCGCTGTGATGCTCACTTGGCGGAAGGGTCGGGATTTGGTGCATGGGCACTTGCTGGCAAGCCCGCTGGGAGTGCAGGAGCTGGCAGCGCGGATGGAGGCGGAGAATTTTCGCCGTGTGCCGGGAACGCAGGTTTACGTGATGCGCCAGATCGATCCGGAATTCGCGGTGGCGCGGATTCTCGAGCAATACAGACGCACGCAGGTTCTGCCGGAAAATGTGGTGATTCTCTTGCTCGATGCCGGGTGGGGAAATCCTTTTGCCGAGGCTGAAAACATAACGATCAAAAAGCACTCCTCTGGTCTTTGGGAAGCGAGTGCGCGGCATGGTTACATGAACGAACCGGATGTGCCCTTGATTTTGCAAAAGTGTGCCGAGCAGGCTGGCGAGGGGGGGTGGAGGACTCCTGTTTTCCACATTCTCGCGCAGGAGTTGATCGTCACTTGTTCAAACAAGCAAATGAGGCGCTGGGAAAAAAAGCTCTTTGGATTTCTCTCGCGGAATGTCCTCCCAGGCTCGGACTACCTGAACATTCCGCCTGACAGTCTTATCGTTTACAACTGGCTATTGCGGCTTGATCCGGCGGAGGGATCTGCCGCGCGGTGATCTGCTGGTTGTTGGCTGCGGGAGTCCAGTTGACGGCGTAGTTTTTGCCATGCGGCGGTTTCGGCATCGCTCGCCGTGCTCCAGTTTTTCGCGGCGGCGAGACGCTTGGCATGTGCAAAGTCCGAGGCGGCGGCTTGATAATCCTGTGCAGCGCCGCCGTGGAGCAGAGCGAGTTTTTCGGAGATAGCTGCGGCTAGTTGGCGTTCCTTCGAGCGGTCGCGTGCGAGCGACCATGTGAAGAGTTCGAGTCTGGCGATGATCGATGGATCGAGATTTGAGCCGGTTTTTTCGGCGATGATCGAAAATGTTTTTTCTAAAAACGGCAGGGCCTGCTCCTCGTCGGCTTGATCCGCCGCTTCGGCAAACGCGCGTTGAGCTTCCAGCGTGCTCCATGCCGCCGATAATGCGGGGATCGGCGGAATCCCGTATTGACCGTTCAGGATACGATAAAAATCCCAGAAAGCCTGCGAGTGCTTGTCTGCTGCCGCGTGTCGCCAAATGCCTACCTGCAACTCCGCCATCGCGGCGGCGTCAAACCCGGAAAGCGAGCTGCTTCGCGGCCAAAACAAATACCCGCCGAGTGCGATGAGGACGGCCAGCGAAAATTTAACAACGAAGCGCACAGGCGTCGGCCGCGATCAGAGGCAGAGCCTTTCGTAGAGCGCGTCGAGTGGCAGCTGGAGACCGATGAAGAACTCCCCGAACTCGGCGTATTGTGCGCTCACTTCGTCGAAGCGCATTTCATAGACGATCGCTTTGATGTCCGATGTCGTCTTCGCAAAGAGGGTCACGAACCACTCCTCGTCGTCGAGGCCTGTCGAGCCGGTGATGAGTTGGAGAATCCGGCCCGAGTAGGTGCGGCCGACGCGGGCGTGGCCTGCCATGAGTTTTTTGCGGGCATCGAAATCGAGTGCATACCAGTTCTGGCCTGGGGCGCGGCGTTTGGACATCGGGTAAAGGCAGACGACAGGCCAGTCGGGGAGGTTCGGCTCGAGGCGATCCTTGAGATACTTCGCCATGCGGGCGCTGAAGGCCTGCATCTTCTCGTCGAAGGCCGGTGTGCCGGGAGCGAGTTTTTCCTCGGCCTCGAGCGTGGCGGCGTATTCTTGGTCGCTGGTCGTGTATTCGCTGCGCTCAGTCATTGAAAGCCAGCTGAAGGTCGGCGTGAGGATATCCGGCCCGAGGGCAGTCGCAAGGCGCTTGGCGAAGGCGTCGGCATTTTGCAGATCGGGTGTGAGCAGCATGAAGCCGAGATCGGCCTTTGGCGTGACCATGCTGAAGAGGAGTAGCTGGGTGCCGGGGGTCGCGCGGATTTCACGAACCAGTTCGGCAAGGGCGGTCTTGGCTGCGATGCGAGCGGATTTGTTGAGGAGTTCCCAAGCGGAATACTCGACGCGGAAGAAGAGGTGGACGACATGGCGACCCTCAGTGGGCAGGATTTCAGGTGGTGTCTGCATTTTCAGGATTTGGAAAAATTTTTGATCAGGCTCAAAAAACGGTTGCAATCCGGTGGGCGCGCAACCAATTTGCGAACTCAATTCATCAAATTAATATGGCAGACGTAGCAAACAAATACAGCGACAACGTTGAGGGAAAATTTTTCGTGGATGACCAGTGCATCGACTGCGATTTGTGCCGCGAGACCGCTCCGGCAAATTTCAAGCGCAATGACGATGGCGGTCACAGCTATGTCTTCAAACAGCCGGAGACTCCCGAGGAGGAGGCTCTCTCCCAAGAAGCGATGGATGGCTGCCCAGTGGAAGCCATCGGGAACGACGGCTAAAGCCTGAACTTTAAAAACAGGCTCCCGGCTGCAAACCGGGAGCCTTTTTTATGTCTGCAGAATCTCTCAGAGCCAAAGTCATCGCCGAGTGGCGCGGGCTGCAGGAACCCTTCGAGCGGAAAGACCGCTGTGCGGTGGTCGGCGATGTGCTGCAAAAGCTCATGCCGAAGCTGGGTCTGGGCGAGCGCTTGAATGAAAGCGAGGTCCGCGCGGCTTGGAAGGATGTGGTGGGTGATTTCATCGCTCAACACGCTTCTCCGGCGGGCTTGAGCGGCGGTGTGCTCGGAATCCATGTTCTCCAGCCCAGTCTACGCTATGAACTTGAGAGAAACTGGAAGAGGGAAATCCTCGCCAAGCTCCAGGAGCGCTTCGGAAAAAAGGCGATCAGGGAAATCAAATTCCGTATTTCCTGACCGCCCCATGCCGAAAATTTGTGCCGATCGGGGAAAAATTCATTGCCAACGCGCGGGCGCATCCGCACAAGTGAACAAGACGCAATCGAGGCGTCCTCTAACATTTTTTAAAACATGAGCGAACGACGAGTCGTCGTGACCGGCATGGGCGTTGTCAGCCCGGTTGGAAACGATCTGGAAACATTCTGGGAATCCCTTATCAAAGGACGCAGTGGCATAGGGCGTTTCGAAGCCTTCGATTCGACGGCGTATGACTGCAAGATCGCTGGCGAAGTGAAGAATTTCGAGGCGGTGAAGTATTTTAAAAACCCCAAGACGGTGAAGCGCACGGACCGGTTCACTCAATTCGCGATGGCTGGGACCAAGATGGCCCTCGAAGACTCCGGTATCGACCTTGAAACTGTGGATTGCACTCGCTTTGGCGTGATGATCGGCAGCGGCATTGGAGGGCTCTACAGCATGGAGGAGGAGGCGCACCGCCTTGCGGATCGCGGTCCTTCGCGTGTGTCGCCATTTACGATTGCGATGATGATTTCGAACATGGCCAGTGGCATGGTGTCGATGGAATATGACCTGCGCGGGCCTAACATGTGCATCGTCACCGCCTGTGCGACGGCGAACAACTCGCTCGGCGAGGCTTGGCGTATTATCAAATTCGGTGATGCGGATGCGTTCATTGCGGGCGGCGCTGAGGCGACAATCACGCCACTTGGCATTGCTGGTTTCGCCTCCATGAAGGCGCTGAGCTGCCGGAATGAGGACCCTCAGAAGGCCTGTCGTCCCTTTGACAAGGACCGCGACGGCTTTGTCATGAGCGAAGGCGCGGGGATCGTGGTGCTTGAGGAATATGAGCACGCGAAAAAACGCGGCGCGAAAATTTACTGCGAACTCGCTGGTTATGGTTGCACGGCGGATGCGTATCACATGACCGCCCCCATGCCTGAGGGCGAGGGCGCCGCGCGTGCGATGACTATCGCCATGCGCCATGCGAAGGTGACGCCCGACCAAGTCGATTACATCAACGCTCACGCGACATCCACTGGCCTCGGTGACATCTGCGAGACTCGCGCCATCAAGCTTGCCCTTGGCGACCATGCGCGCAAAGTCCCTGTGAGTGCGACAAAATCTACCACCGGCCACTTGCTTGGAGCAGCCGGCGGGGTGGAATTGGCTGCTAGCGCGCTGGCCATAAAAAACGGTCTCATTCCGCCAACCATCAATCTCGAAAATCCCGATCCCGAGTGCGACCTCGACTGTGTGCCGAATGTGGCGCGCGAGGCAAAGCTCACTTGCGTGATGAGCAATTCCTTTGGATTCGGCGGCCACAATGCCACGATTCTTCTCAAGGCCGTTGGCTAAGGCCTGCGGGAGATCGCTGGCAATACCAGAATGGTTGGTTTTCGAGCCGAATGAACGAATCCGACATTGAAGTCCGCACTTATTTTGCCAGGGGAAAGAATGCTCTCGTGGCGCGGGCGGATTTCTCGGAGCTGTATGCCTCTTGGTATTTGCATCGGCTGGATTATGGCATCGAAATACCTGCGGAGGTCGAAGACTTCGGGCGCGACGCACTCGCTGCTGTGACGCTTCACTGCGCGAGCCGTCCTTGGAGAGAGGCTTGTGCGTGGACGATCAAATTTCCAACCCCGCGAGCGAATATTTTTGCGGCCGGCGACAACAATAATGGAACGGTCGTGGCGCGAGTGGTTACGGAGGACGCCGCACCCATCGAGAAGGGGATGTTTTACTCGGATGTCGTGGAGGATTTGAAGCCCCCACGGCGGAGTGCAGTGGATTTCGAGGCTGGCTCTGTTTTTGACGCGGTGGAGATTTTCTACGAACGGAGCGAGCAGCGTCCCGTGCGGTTTTTCCGGCATGATGAGGAAGATATCGTGATGGTCGCCGCGCAACCGGATTGCGATCTGGAGTGGCTGCAGGGCCTCACGACGGAGGGTGTCCGCACATTGGATCAGAGTGTCGAGTTATCGCTCTTAGAGAAACGGCAGTTTACATTCTCATGCGGCTGCAATCAGGAGCGGCTGATGGATTTTATTGCGCCCGTTTTTCGGCGAGAGGCGGACGGGCTTTTTGGCGGCGACGCCTCGCTCAAGGTCACCTGTCCGCGATGCGGTGCGCGGCATGTCCTCACACGCGAGGCCTTGGAGGAGCGCTGCACGCAGGACACGGACAACTCCAAACCAGATACTCTATGACATCCACCGCTTCCACCCTTTCGCCGGAACAAAAAATCGGAGGTATCCTCACGCCTCTGAGTGCCATCCGGGGGTCGAATGACATTGGCATCGGCGACACGGAAACGCTCGTCGAGCTCGCGGCATGGGCTTCTGAAAAAGCTTTCCGGCTGATTCAGATTCTGCCCGTCAACGAAACGGGGTCCGACCACAGTCCCTACAATATCATCAGTTCGATCGCCTACGAGCCTGTCACGCTGTCCGTGAGCCCTCAATGGCTGCCGGATATCACGGAGAAGGATTTTGCGCGTGTTAAAGAAAAACATGATGTCACCGCGCTGCGCGAGGGTCCTGTGCGCTACGGTGCCGTCAAGGCGCTCAAGCGAGAACTGCTCGCGCTGGGGCACAAAAATTTCCGGAGTGCAAAGGGAAGCCGGGCGCGGGTTCAGGAGTTTGAGGCCTTCCAGGACGCTGAAAGTGAGTGGCTCGAAACCTATGCGCTCTTTCGCGCCTTGATCGCTTGGAATAACAACGATGAAGTGACCAGCAACTGGCCTGAAGAGCACCGTAGCCCAGAGGCCGCGCGCGAGTGGTTGGCCGCATTGGATGAGAAGCAGGCGGCTCATTTTTACGAGCAGGTTGATTTTTTCAGCTATGTCCAATGGATCGCTCATTCGCAATGGCGTGCCGTGCGAGCGGAATTCGACAAGCTTGGCACGGCGCTTATGGGCGACATTCCGGTCGGCGTGAGTCTCTACAGCGCGGATGTGTGGGCGGAGCCCGAGATTTTCGACATCCAGCGTTCGAGCGGTGCCCCGCCGGAGAGGGTTTTCAAGAGCGACCCCTTCACGGAGAAGTGGGGACAGAATTGGGGTTTCCCGCTCTACAACTGGCAGGCGATGGCGAGAGATAATTTTGCATGGTGGCGTCGACGACTTGAAGTGACGCGTGCCGTTTTTCACCTGCTGCGTGTGGACCATGCGCTGGGATTTTTCCGCATTTACAGCTTCCCTTGGCGTCCCCAAGACAATGCGCGATTCCTCGACCTCACTCCCGAGCAGGCGAAGGAAATCACTGGAGGCCTGCTGCCAGGCTTTGTGCCCTTCGATGACAGCACGCCGGAGAACCGCGAATACAACCGCAGGCAGGGGGAGATGCTCTTCCGCATGATTCTCGAGGAGACTGGACCGCATCGCCTCATTGCCGAGGATCTGGGCGAACTTTCGCCTTATGTGAGGCCGACATTGGAAGAGCTCAATATCCCTGGTTTTAAAATCCCGCAGTGGGAGCGCGGGGCAAATGGCGCGATGATTTCCGGCGCAGATTATGCCCGCTTGAGCCTCGCCACATTTGCCACGCATGATCACCCGCCGGTCAGGCAATTTTGGGAGGATTGGAATGAGATGGCGAAGAATCCAGAAACGATATCGAAGGTTGTCGTCGAGATGCGCGAGTTGCTCGATTTCTGCGGCCGTGCGGATATCGAAGTGCCCTGCGCTTTTACGCCGGAAATTCACGATGCACTCATAAAAGGTCTCTTCGCCTGCAATTCCTGGCTCGCTGTTCATCAGATCACAGATGTTTTTGCACTGCGCGAGCGCTTCAATGTTCCGGGTGCCATCGGCGACCAGAATTGGACCTGCCGAGTGCCGGGCTGCATCAAAGATTGGGCCAGACTCTTCAAAAACGAAATTCAAACGACCTCTTCCGCCTTACAAGCTACTGGGCGCATCTGAAGGGCACGTGTTGCACCGCAGGCCAAAAACATCCACACTTCAAGCATGAGCACTGCCACAGATGCCGCCCTGCCCGATGCCGGAGGCCACTTCGGCCAATACGGCGGGATGTTTGTCCCCGAGACGCTGATGACCGCCCTGCGCGAATTGGAAAACGAATACCATGCTGCTAGGAAGGATCCGGAATTTCGAAAAGAACTCGCCGCATTGCTGGGTGATTTTTGTGGTCGTCCCACGCCGCTCTACTTCGCTGAGCGCCTCACGCAGAAGCTCGGCGGGGCGAAAATTTATCTCAAGCGCGAGGATCTCCTGCACACCGGCGCCCACAAGATCAACAACGCCATCGGCCAGATCTTGCTCGCTCGCCGCATGGGCAAGACCCGCATCATTGCGGAAACCGGTGCCGGTCAGCATGGCGTTGCCACAGCCACAGCCGCCGCGCGATTTGGATTTGAGTGCACGATTTACATGGGCGCGGTGGACATGGAGCGTCAGGCCCTCAACGTCGCTCGCATGCGTTTTCTTGGAGCAAAAGTCGTTGGCGTCACTGCGGGCCAGGCCACGCTCAAGGAGGCGATCAACGAAGCGATGCGCGACTGGGTTACTAACGTTCGCAACACCCATTACATCCTAGGCAGCGCGCTGGGTTCGCATCCGTATCCCATGATCGTCCGTGATTTTCATCGCGTCATCGGCGACGAAACCCGCCGGCAAATTCTCCAGCGCGAGGAACGCCTGCCAGACCTTCTTGTCGCCTGCGTGGGAGGCGGCAGCAATGCGATCGGCTTTTTTTATCCGTTTCTCAAAGATGAATCCGTGAAGCTCACTGGCGTCGAAGCTGGAGGCGACGGCATCGTGCGCGGACGTCACGCCGCGCGCTTCCAGGGGGGTAAACTTGGAGTCCTCCAAGGCACAAAAACTTGGCTCCTCGCGGATGCGGACGGCCAGATCGAGCTCACCCACTCTGTCTCCGCCGGTCTCGATTACGCCGCTATCGGGCCTGAGCACAGCTACTACCGCGACTCCGGTCGTATCGATTACGACTACGCTACCGACGACGAAGCCCTCTCTGCTTTCTGCGGTTTGGGCGAAATCGAAGGCATCATCCCTGCACTCGAAACGGCCCATGCCATCGCCCATATCATCAAAGTCGCCCCTGCCATGGCGAAGGAAGCCATCCTCATCGCCAACCTCAGCGGTCGCGGCGACAAAGATGTGAGCCAAGCAGCGGAGATTTTGTTGAAGGATTAATCGCGGCTATACACCCAGCGCTTGTTGAGAAGCGGGAGAATCGGCATTAACACAACACAAGGCCGCCAAATCCAGCTGGATTTCCAGCGGGAATCGTAGATTGGAGTTCGAATGCCTCCGCTTGTTTTGAGTGTGTTGCCTGCAAGTAGGTGTGCGTTTTGAGCCGAGGCCAGTCCCTCAAACGAGCGGGGACTCATGCCCAGAAAGCGCCAGATTTTTTCGACCTCTCCTGCTGGATTGTTGCAAAGTTTCTCGTAACTGGTCCTGCACATGCCATCCAAATTCAGCTCACCGAACGAACGCTGAATTCCACGATTTTTGCGCATCCATTGAAACCCCGCTTGTATGGCCGTGAGCCATTCCGGACGGCTAGGCCGTTTCTTTTTCTTCCTTCGCGCCTCTGAGACCACCGCGCCACGGAAATCCCTCGTCGTGTGAATGCCTCGGATTTCCAGCCCGGCCCGTGCGCGTAAAAAATAAAGCGGCTCCACGATTTTATTCGAGTCCAAGAGTAATTTTGAATCACCGAACTTCTTCTGGAATTCCTCGATGACAATCTCGTAGCCCGCTTGCTCATCGAATCGTGCCGGCAAGCGCTCCACAACGGAGCTCCAAAAATCACACTGGGTGGCCGGTTTTCCGCAGCTACATGGCACCGGAGATGTCAGGCTTTTTGATTCGTGCAACCTCTGTAGAGCGTATCCGATCTCACCCAAGAAAACGATATCCGGATGCTCGGAGAGGTTATAGCTCAGAATCGTTGATCCGGAGTGTGGTAGTGAAACGATGTAACCGAATTTCAATTGGGGCGGAGTCTATTTTTTCTGGAAAAATTCTTATCACATGTTCATGTTCGTAGGAATTAAAATCCGAGCTTGCTACTAACAACTTGGTCTAGGCGCCGATTTCGGAGTCAAGAGCTCCTCTTTGATGCGATATTCACAAAATGCACGAATCTTCAGGTTTTTTTATTTTTCAAAAAGGATTGTTAAAGACAACCACTCTGATTTTGGCATTTTTGCTCTTTTTAGATGCAGGTTTCTTCATTTGGTCCTCAACCAAGGAACTTAATTTTACTGAATAGGGGATTTATATGCCTGTTTATCAACATCCTAACCACTTTCTGGACAGCTACACATCCTATCACCGCAGTGGGGAAGTCTTCTTCGATCTGGTTGGGAGGAATATGATTGCATCGAGGTTGCTTGGTTTATTTCTAACCGCTTTTTCTAATGACTCCATTCTTATGGCCAACTTAAGCGGTCGTGGCGATAAAGACGTCAGTCAGGCAGCGGATTTATTGCTCAGATGACCCCAGAAAAAACTCCTGCTGACAATGCATGGAAGGTTGTTTTTTTATTTATTGGAATGCCGGTGGGTGGGGCTGAGGACTTTGCCCTTGGAGTTCAACCCAAGATGCATCCCGAGGTGGAGGCCCAGTTTGTTTGTTTAAGAAGTCTGGACATGCTGGGCGAGGAGGCGGTGCAAAAAGGTCTCCCGGTGACTCTTCTCCCACTATTCCCAACCAAAAGAATCAGCCCATGGGGAATCTGGAAATTTTCCCGCTGGCTTATCGAGCATGGGATCGATGTGGTTCACTCCCAAACTTACCATGCCCATATTTATGGAGTTGCAGCGGCTTGGTTGGCTCGGATTCCATCGGTCGTCCATCAACAAAAAACCCTCGGTCAAATCCCTCTGCGAAAGAAAATTTTCTTTGGCTGGTGCCTCAAAAAAGCCACTCAAATCCTGACCCTTTCGGAGCAAACTCGCGTCGAAATTTCAGACCAGTTTAATATTCCATCCTCAAAAATCGAGGTCGTTCCGAACGCGATAGACGAGACCCTATTTTGTCCACCGGACGACAAAGCGATTGTGCGGCGTAACCTCGGTCTTCCAGAACAGGATTTTCTTGTCGGAACGGTTGCCTCACTCCATCCGGTAAAAAATCACAAGGCTACGATCGAAGCGCTATCCATTTTGGCACGCAAGGGATGTCACCCCAAAGTTCTTTTCATTGGGGATGGGCCTGCACGCCGCGAATTGGAAAATCTCGCCCGTGAGCGTGGGGTGAAGGATCAAATTCTCTTCGCAGGCCGTCAAAGGCCCGTTGTTCCTTGGATGCAGGCGCTCGACCTTTTTCTGCTTCCGTCGCATTGGGAAGGGCAGGCTCTCGCGATGTTACAGGCAATTTCGTGTGGACTGCCCGTGATCGCCAGTGCAATCGAGGGGAATACGGCTGTGCTGGGAACCAGCCACCAAGGACTTTTTGCTCCCGATGACTATACCCGACTGGCTGATATCCTCGAAGCGGCAGGTAAAAATCGTGATGTTCTCCTGTCATTCCGCACCAATGTGAGCGTTCCCACCTGCGGAAATGCGGCCAAGCAATTAAAGAGCATCTATCGGAAAATCATTCCATGAAGCCGCTGCGGATTGCGATTTTCACTCCTACTTTTTTGCCAAAGTGCTCGGGCGCAGAAATTTTTCATCACAATCTCGCCAAGGAATTTTCGGCCATGGGACATCGTCCTGTCGTGATTTTGCCTCGTTCGCTATATCGCAGATTGGATGTGGCACTGCCCTATGAAACCACTGGATTTCGGGCCAACCTCTGGAGCTACTTCAAATATTCGAACGCATTGGCTTTTTTTCTGAATCGCTGGGCGTTGGACGATCTTCAGCAGCGATATCGCTTTGATGTATGGCATACCGTTGTCTTATCACCAAGCGGAGTTTGCTTTGCGAACTGGCAATCCCGCCGCCGCATCCCGGGTTTGATTCGCGCTGTCGGTGACGATGTCCAGCCCGTGACGGCAAAAGATTCCCATTCCCACATACAGACGCTCATAAGCCAATGGATTCCCCAGGCGCAAAAAATCGTCTCCCTTTCGCGCGATATGACATCACGCTTGGAGACTCTCGGAGTGACAGGGAATAAGATTGAACTTATTCCAAATGCTGTCGATATCGCCCGTTTTTCAGCTCCCGCAGATAAGAGTGAACTTCGCAAAAAAGCGGGCATCCCCTCGGACGCATTTGTCTTTCTCTGTGTGGCCCGGAATCACCCCCAAAAAAATTTTCCCACTTTGTTGCTTGCATTTCAAAAGCTTATGGCATCCAACACATCCCAGAAAATGCACCTTGTTATTGCCGGCAGGGGAGTGCCGCAGTTGCGGGATTTTATCGCACCTTTAGGCATTCAAGACGCCGTGACATTGATGGAATTTACAGTGCCCTCCGATAACTCCATGGAATTTCCGCCTCAGGCCCTTGTTGATATCTACCGATCTGCGGATGTGTTTGTTCTTTCTTCTTTATTGGAAGGTTTTAGTTCGGCATTGCTTGAGGCCATGGCAACCGGGTTGCCCGTGGCAGCTACGCGTGCACCCGGAATCGTGGATCAGGTTCAATCAGGTGTGCAAGGATTGCTCTCCGAATGTGGCAATCCGGATGCTTTGGCGGCTTCGATGCGCTCGATTATGGAAAATCACGAGATTCACGCCCAGTTTTCCAGAAACTCTCTGTCAACGGCCCAACCATTCAGTTGGCACCAAACGGCAGAGAAATATGTCAACTGCTACAATAGGATGATCCAGCAATATCAAACGGCATCACATCTCGGATCAGTATGAAAAGGACTTCAAACAATCGAGATATTGCATGGGAAAAATTGAAGTTTATTCCGACGGAGACGAAACACCCTGATCTGCAAAATTTTCCTGACTTTTTTTGTATTGGTCCACAAAGGACTGGCTCCACTTGGCTGCATACCAATTTGGTGAAGCATCCTGAAATTTTAATGCACCGGGATAAGGAAACCTTCTTTTTTTCAACCCTTGGGCAGCCTAGCCTGCCGCGTTTCCGATACAAAAATCTTGAGGCCTACCTTGAATCATTTTCCGATACTTATAAGGAAAAAATCCTGAAAAACTACCATGCGTTGCGGCGTTGCGGCCGGTTTTATTATCCCAGATTGATCGGGGAATCCACGGCTTCCTATTGTGTGGTCGATGAGGAGATCATAGCCGAAATTCTTCTGATCAATCCTGATCTCAAAGCGATCATTCTCTTGAGACATCCCTTGGAGCGAGCATGGTCTCACGCAAAAAAAGATTTGGTGCGCGATGCCTCTGGCAAGGCGCAGGCCGAAGATTTTCTGGCTTTTTGTAGTTCCCAAGATCAACTTTGCCGAGCGGATTACAAAGCTATAATCATGCGTTGGTTAAAATACTTGAAGCCCAATAATTTGCTTGTTGCTCCTGCGGAAAGAATCGAATGCGACCCTGAAAAGCTTATTTGTGATGTGCTCCGATTTATTGGTGCAAATGTAACCAGCGCTGCTAGTCAAAGACATATAACCACGCGACAAAACGCAACCTCCGGCATGCGGATACCAGAAGAAATTCACTCAACTTTGCAGGATTTGCTCCAGCCTTACATCCATTCCTATGAGGATCTTCGTAGGGACGTGGGAAATTTGAAAATTTTTTAGAAAAATGGAAAATAGCCCCGCTCTTAAAAATCTCTTTGGATTCATAAATCAGTTCCAAGGGCGTCTCATCCGTGCGGAATCCCATTTGCAAAGATGGGCATTTCCTTTGCTCCTGATTTTTGCGCTTTTTTACTATGGCTCGTATTACAATGCCGGACTGACATTGAACGGAGAGGCTGGTAGCAATGTGCTTCTTGCCATGAGAATACAGCAAGGCTGGGTTCCACTTAAGGATATGTTTTTGGGGTATAATTTGATGTGGTTTTACCCGCTGACTTGGATTTTTCATTTTACTGGGCCCCATCTTTTGGCGACGCAAATTTATTTTATGCTTTTGAGTGCCATCGCTGCCTGTCTCGGTTATTGGCTCGTTCGACGCGCTACGGGTTGGGCTTGGTTGGCGCTCCTTACCGGTGTTCTTATGGTGATGATGCCGGGGGCCATTTTTAGAAACTACATGGGTTTTATTGGAACATTGGCGTCAGTTGTTCTGGTTAAAGCCTATGTGTTGGATGCTGGATCGTCATGGCGGCAATGCTTCTGGATGGGTGCGGCCGGAGCGGCAATCAGTCTGTGTTTTTTAATCCGTATTGAACCATCTCTTCTCATTGCTGTTGTTTGGATTGGGTTGATTTTTATTTATCCTGTTCTGAATCTCGTCGATTTCAAAAAAAGATTTCGCACCTCATTTGTTGGAACCTTTATGGGCTTCGCATTGTTTGCGGCGATTCATGCTCCGTTCATCGTTCATGCGGAACGGAATGGATTCCGAGAACAATTTCTTGGGCAATATAATAATTTCATCCATCTGATGTTAAATGAATTAAATTATGAAGTCCGGCCCAAGCCTTCTGCGAGCACTTTACCGAGCGAATCTGGAAATCTGGTTTATGCAGGAATCCCACCTTTTAAGCCCGTTATTTCATCAATCGTGCCAAGTTCGTCTTCGCAAGCGACGGGCGCAATTGAGCGCGAGGGGCGGCGGGGACGTCCTGCTTTGATGGATGCTTTGTTCGGTAAGACGGCGCTCTATTTTACTCTTTCTATCTACTTTCCGATTTTGTCTGCGGGTTTACTCACTCTCTTTGGTGGTCTTCTCCTTTTGCTCGCAATGTATCGCGGGAGTGTTAAGAACAAGTGCTATGCCTTGCTGATTCTGACCACCACGGGATGTGCGCTCAGTTTGTTTCCCCAGTATTATTTTTTTAGGCCGGATAGTGTTCACTTGGCGGAATTTATGGTTCCATTCTATCCCGCCTTGGCCTGTGGGGTTTTTGTTGCGGTGTGTGTTTACAAAGAGTTTAGTTTTCTGAAGGGGCCTGCTGTTCTGGTGGTTGTCGTCTGTGCTTTGCAAGTGATCGTTGCCTTCAATTCCCTTTATGGACGTGACGGATCAGGAAGCATCAAGCAGGCGCGGGGACGGACGGCTTATTTTCATGCTCTTAATGGGGTAGATTTTCGAGTGCCCCCTAAAGAACTCCCCCAGTGGGAAGGTTTACGGGATGCGATTCTCCAAAATTCCAAGCCTGGGGAATTTGTTGTTACTTATCCCTATGTGGCTGTATTGAATGTGCTTTCGGATCGTCCGAGTTACCAATTCAAATTGTATGCGGACAATGCCACGGAGTTGTCGAATTTTTCTGAAAAAGCCATTGAGGATTTGACTAAAAACAAACCAGCCGTGGTGGTGATCAATAACCGTGATATCAATAAAACAGAGGTTTCCCGATTCAAAAACTGGGCAGCTCCTTTTTACCAGTATATCAAAAAGAATTACACTTTGGAGGGCATCTACTTTGATCAGGTGGAAGTCTTTGTCCGTCCTGTGGAAACTAAAGCCCTTTGAGTTTTGCGGCTTCTCGGCAGGCTTCAAGAACACTTGCAACAGGGATTTCCTTCATGATTTCGTCTCGTGGAATTTTTTTGGCTGTTTCTTCGCCAAGCCAGTCGTGCGGTCGGATCATCCAGTGTTTTACTTTCCATGGATGATATTCAAAAACGGGAGACGGGCCGAATAGGCAAACTGTGGGGCATCCACAAGCGGCTGCAAGGTGCATGGCGGCGGTGTCCACTCCCACAAAAAAGGAGGCGCTGTGGAGTAAGCCCGCGAGTTGAGCCCAGTTTGCCCGTCCTTCTGTGGCATAAACCTTGCCGGGAAATTGGGATGTCAATGCATGGGCCGATTCAATCTCTTCAGGAGCAGGTCCACAGCTAACAATAACAGCAGGAGTGAATTCCAGAATTCCTGAAATCAATTGCCGCCAACGATCCAAGGGCCAGGATTTTCGTTCCCAGCGGGTGTGGCAATGGATGACGGCATAGGCGTTTGCTTCGACTGGTAGTGGAAATGGCTGCATTTTTTCCAATGCAAAACGAAGGGGTGGGGGATCTTCAGGAAGATGTAAAATCTCTCTCGGGCAGGTAAAGTCTCGGATGACTTGGTGCTTCGGGTAGCGTTTTGTTGTGCAGATGTGGTGAAAGAATGGTTTCCAGAACCAACGGAGCGATCTGTGATCGTTTGTGCAGCGATTTTTAGTGCGGGCGCAAATCGAAAAAAAACGCGCCCGATCATTGTCGGTCAGCTCAAAAACATAATCAAAGCGAGTTCCGATCAAGGTCGAAGCTACGTGGAAATCGTTTGCCAAATCCGACCCATTGCGCTGGGAGGCATCAGGGTTGGCTGTCAGAAGAATGCGTTCAACTTCAGGGCATCCGGCGAGAATGGCGTCGCAGGATTTACGCACGAGGACCCAAATCTCAGCGTCGGGGAATTTGGCTTTTGTGGCCACAATGGTGGGCGTGAGCAAAAGCGAGTCGCCGATATGCCGGAGTTTGATGAAGAGGATTCGCATGAAAATTTAATCTGGCGATCGGCGGTGGTCTCTATTCAAGAAACCCGCATGCGGATTTGCTTTCGGAGGATGACGCCCAGTGCGGCGAAGAGGGTGAGGGTGGATAAGATGAGGACGCTGGTGTTGAACCATAGGATGCCGATTTTGATGCCGAGGTATTCTTTGGTGGGGCCGAAGAAGACGTTGAGGTGGCGGTTTTCGCGGTAGTCGCTTTGCTCCATTTCGGCTTTCGATACGAGGTCGGTGATTTTTTGGTTCACATAGACCTGCTCCGCAGTGAGGCCGGTGCCGAATTTGGTGAAGCGTATGGGCTTGAAGGGTTCGCCGTTGATGATGTCATCGATGCGGCGGAGGGCGGCTCGGAGTTGCCCCGGTGTGGCTGCTTCGAGGCCGGAGAGGAGGGCCAGGGTGTCCTTGAGATCCTCCAGGCGCTCCTCTTGCTGGGGCGAAGCGTTTCGCTGGCGGGCGAGTTGGTTGATCATCGACTGGATTTTATCCTGACGGCTGGTGAGCGGGTTGAGCTTGGACTGCGCGAAGACGAGGGCTTCGTAGGACCAGCGGGTCGGCATGATTTCGCAAATGAGAGGGACCTGCAGATCGCTCCGGGCTGGCATGGCGCTGTCCGGGTGGCGTGTCACCCACTGCTGAATCGCGTGGATGAAGTCGAGGTTGCGGTTCATTTCCTCATACTTGATGAGGGCACCGCTGAGGATGATCTGGGGAATTAAAATGACAGGAATTATTAGGATTCCAGTCTTGCTTTGGCTCACGAGTGCCGAGATCACGAGTCCTATCGCGGCGCCATTTGCTGCCGTGAGGAACATGGCTGTGAAGACGATCCAAAATCCATCGCGTAGCGAGAGCAGGGCATTTCCGATGAGGGTGAACAAGGCGCACTGGATAATAGCGAAGAAGCCGAGGGTGAGGACTTTTGCCAGGACGTAGTAGCCGAGGTTGACATTGAGATTTCGCTCCCGCATGAGCACGGACCGGTCGTGGATGATGTCGTCCACGCTGTTTGTGAGTCCCAGAAACATGGCCACGACGAGGGCTAGAAAAAGATAAGTCGGTATGTGGAAAGCCGAGGCGAAGTCGTAAACGGAACTCTCGGAATAACGCAGCACCATGCCAGTGAGGAGTGCCAGAAGAGGGGCTTCCAAGACCGTGGTGAGCAGGTTCGCTTTGTTGCGGAGCTTGCTCAAAAAGGCGCGTCGCAGGAGGATGCTGAATTGGCGGAAGTGCTCCTTCGGCCGGAGTCGCTCGCGGCGGCGCGGGTCGGACGGCTGTGTGGCGGCGATTTCCTTGGGAGGTGCTGGTTGTTGGACCTCCTTGAGCAGACGATGGGATTCGTATTTGTCGCGCCAGTAGTCCGGCGAGTAGCGTCGTGCGGGCACGAGTTGACCCCGGTTGTTTTCCTCCAGAATGATGTCGCCGCCGAGGTCGCGGAGCGGCGTTTCGAGAACATCAAAAATGAACTCTGGACGGGTTGTTCCGCACGACTCGCATCCACCTGAAGACGGAGTCGCCATCTGCCGACTCTCAGCCTCGGCGAAGTAGCGGAGCGTTTCCTGGGGTGTTCCAAAAAAAACCAACTTGCCGCCTCGGTCGAGGACGAGCGCCTTGTGAAACATCTGGAAAATACGTGAGGTCGGCTGGTGGATCGTCACCAGCACGATCTTGTTGTGCGACATGTCACGGATGATTTCCATGATGTGCTCGGAATCCTTCGAGCTGAGGCCGCTGGTGGGTTCATCGAAAAGGAAGATGTCCGCCGGGCTGACCATATCGAGGCCGATATTCAGCCGCTTGCGTTCGCCGCCGCTGAGGATTTTCTTTTCGGCCGATCCGACGATGGAGGTGCGGCGCTCGTTGAGGCCGAGCTCGGCGAGTTTGCTGTCGATGCGGCGGAGGCGTTCCCGGCGGCCTAGGTGCGGCGCTCGGATGGCGGCGGCGTATTCCAGATTTTCCTCAATGGTGAGGTGTTCGTCGAAGGCATCGTATTGAGGAATATAAGCCACATATTTCCGGAGGGATTCGTGGCTTTCGTAGAACGAGCGCTTGTTGAAAAGCACGCTGCCTTGGGACGGGCGGAACTGGCCCGACAGGGCGCGCAGGAGTGTGCTTTTGCCACAGCCGCTAGCGCCCATCACGCAGACCATCTCGCCGCGTTCAACAGAGAAGGAGACGCCGTCGATGGCCACCGAGTTGTTGGCAAAGCGGCAAACCATATCGCGCACATCGAGTGTGCGGACGACATTTTTTTCTTCTTCGATGAGGCGTTCTGAGAAGTTGCAGCGGAGCACCTGGCCTGCATCAACGCGGATCGTGTCTCCATCCTCCAGCGGACAGGAATTCCGCACCGGCACCCCGCGCACAATGATCGGCCGGTCGGCTTGGAGGACTTCCATCTGGCCGACTTTGCGATCGTAGTCGCAGGAAATTTTCAGCAACACATCGCCGCCAGAGCCCGGTGCTAGAAGGATGTCGTCTTCCTCCAGAAGTCCGGGATTGTTCGAAACGAGGTATTCGCTTTTGGAAGCCTTGAGAAGGAAGCGTCCGCCGTAGGAGCGGGCCCGCAAGCGAAGGTAGTCTAGGTCGAGTTCACTGTCGTCGTGGAAAATGATTTTGTCCTCTAGTGTGGCGGTGACCTCGCGACCGACATCGAGACGGATGCCATTGAGAACGGCGTCCACATTTTTGAGCGCCTTCACGCGCACTCTCAATCCGAAGGCGACCTGCAGGCATGAGTCGCGCGAGCGGTTTTTTTCCAGAGTGACTTCGTCTTCCTTGTCCACTGCGACGAAGATCTCCGGGAGGGTCACATTTTTCTTGGCGTTGAAGTAGAAAATGAGGTCCGCGTAGGCGAGCACGACATCATCAATAAGCACGCGCTGCCCAGTGTAGAGGCGTGCAAAGCTGCCGGGTTCCAAGGCGCGGCCCTGCACGATGAGGGTGCGTCCGCTGAGGTTTTTGACAATGACGAGATCGCCGTAGCGGTAGGTGTTCAGGCGCTCGCTGGGCGCGAAGTCGGCAAGCACGACATCATTGTTTTCCTTGAAGCCGAAGCTCACCATTTCGAGGGGGGATGCACCGGAGCTGTAGATCGAGGTGTCGGTTTTATCGTCGGCGTTGAGTTGGTAAACGATGTCGATCGCCTGCGAGGCCATGCCGAGGCGCGACATGAATTCGTAATAGGCCACGACGGCTTCGCTTTTCAGCCCCGCCCGGGCTATGAGGTCGTAAAGTTGAACCCCAAGTAGAATCTTGCGTTCGTCACTCAGGCGGCCTGCCAGACTTTGAGCCATGGCGTCGAGATCTTGCTTTTGTTGCAGCGCATTGCGGAACAACTCGCGCAGCTCGGAGTAAACGGCATCCGGGTAGTCATAACGCAGAAAGCCGAGGCTGGAGTCGATCTCCTCCTCGAGCAATTCGCCATCCACGCGGGAGAAGGCGGCGAGGACTTGGATCAGCGTCGGCAGGAGGTTTGGGGCCTCGATGACGGTGCGGGGTTTCCGCTGGATTCGGCGAAGAATGTGCCTGAGCTTCGCTTGGAAGCGGGCGGCGAGTCGAAGCGCTCCCTCGAGTCGGCTTTGCACGCCACTCGGGCTCGCTGGAGAAGAAGCAGGTTCCACTTTGCGAGACTTTAGCTATCGACCCGATCCAATGCAATGCGCCGCTCCACGGGGTGTGCGGAAAATTGACACTCCTGCTCAAACCCGCTTTGCTCTGCGCCAATGAACCGCCTCATCCTGCTTTCCAGCTTGGTTGTTTTAACCTTTTTGGCAGGCTGCTCCGTCCCGGAAGGCCCCGCTACGCGCTTGCCGAAGGCCAATGTTTTGCCCTTGGCGATCGATGATACCTACCAGTTCCGCAAAATCCTTCTTTCTTCTTTTGATCCAGAATATATCGAGCCTCAGGCGAAGAACGATATGATCCTCTTTGAGCGTGCGCGCCGCACTTTTGGCGCGGTGGATTCCACAGAGATGGCACAGCGCCATGGGAATTACTACACGATCTTCTGGCGCAACTCGACGCGGTCGGATGTGACCCTCCGCTTGGAATACAGGCAGGCAGGCTTGGGTAACTATGTCATGGCCAAAGAGCGCTCCTACCCTGACGCGGTCGGGTCGCACCGTTCAACATTTGAAGTCACCGGAGATGAATTTTGGGAAAACGGCAGCGTCACCGCCTGGCGCGCTCTACTGATAGTCGAGGGCCGCATTGTGGCGCTCAGCCAGTCCTACATGTGGAGATAGTGGCAGTTTGACATTCCGTTTTCTTCGGCCTTAAATTCCTTCGTATTTTGTGAGTAAATCATCATCCATTCTTGTCGGCAGCGAAAATGGCATTGTCTGGATGAAGCTCGAGGGGCGCGGCACTTTTGAGAACTCAAAGTGCGTGAAAGATTTCGTTCAGCGCATGATTTCAAAGGGCAACAATGAGTTTGTTCTGGATCTCGAAAAGTGCGAACTCATGGACTCGACATTCATGGGCACCCTGGCTTCCGTAGCCTTCAGCCTCCGCGATTTGGAAAGCGGATTGCTCCGCGTCGTGAGAGCCAATACCCGTAATTTCTCTCTTCTTGAGGGCCTTGGTTTGGATCATCTTTTCCAAGTCGAACCCGAGCCCTCCGCGCCATTGCCTCCCGCTCTTGAAAAGGCCGGCATACTTGGACTCGCGCCGGAGGAGCAAAGGATCGCCATCCTTGAAGCTCATGAGGCCTTGGTCGATGCAGACCCGCGGAATGCTGTTCGTTTCCAGGATGTGATTGAGTATCTGCGTCAGGAAATTACGGAAGAGGAACACTCGGCTTAGAATTAATCGCTCTTGATTGGTGGGGCGGCTTTCGGGAAGGTAGTCCGTTCAACACTTCATGTGGACGATTTTCATTCCTGCACTCTGCGCTTTGCTGTTCGCCGCAGTTCTTTTTGCTATGCGCAAAAGCAGAAATCGGGTGCGCGGCTTGGAGCGGCGGCTTCAGGAATTGCAGAAGGAGGAAGACCGGGTTTTCGATTTCCTGCATGGAATAGGTGCTGCCTTCTCCGAGGGTGTTCGCAGTTCGGAACTGCACCGGCTCATCGTTGAGAGCTCGCTGCGAATCCTGGATGCTCAGGCGGGAGCCCTTTACCTCACAAATAAAACCGACACCGCGCTCACACCGGCCTTCATCACAAGCGGATGTCCCCCGTTGGTCGAGATTCCGGAGCATATCCTCAAGCAGGCCGCATCGAGCCCTGCCGTGATCGAAAGTTTTCTCCAGCTCCAACCGGTCGGCAAGGATGCCGTCGGCCTTTTTCCGGAGTGCTGGAAAAACGGCGCAACACGCTTGATCGCGGCTGGCAGTGACCCGCAGCTCCCCGCGCATTCCGCAATTCTTGGACCACTCGTTTACAGGCACCGCACGATTGGAGTCATGGCGCTGGTCAATCCGAAGTCGGCCGTCGCCTTTGAAGAGAAAGATCTCAAGGTCTTCCGCGCCCTCGCGGAGCAGAGTGCATTCGCGCTCTACAACGAAGCGATCTACCTCGAAGCGGGCGAGAAAAAACTCCTCGACCGCGATCTGGAAATCGCCCGTGACATCCAGCGTATCCTTCTTCCCGAGTCAGATCCCGTCTTTCCCGGCTATGAACTCAGCGCTGTGAGCCTTGCCGCTCGGCATGTGAGCGGGGATTATTTCGATTATATCCCGCTCGGGGCCGACAGGCTTGGTGTGGCCATCGCCGATGTTTCCGGCAAAGGTGTTCCGGCTTCGCTCATCATGGCTATGTGCCGAGGCGTATTGCGCCGCGAGGCCACCGCCACCGCCGCTGCCTCAGATGTCCTCCGTCGGGTGAACTCCCAACTCTATCCCGACATCAAAGAGGACATGTTTATCAGCATGGCTTACCTGATTCTTGATGGCGCGGCGGGGCGGGTCACCCTCGCTCGTGCTGGGCATGACGCCCCGTTGCTCTATCGTGCAGCGACCGGAAGTGTTGAAAAACTGAGTCCCAAAGGCATGGCCCTTGGGATTGACAGCGGCGAGGTCTTCAATAGAGTTTGCTCCGATTTGAGTCTCGTGATGGAGTCTGGCGATTGCATTTTGCTCTATACCGACGGTGCCACGGAAGCCATGAATCACGAGGGTCTTGAATACGGGATTGAACGCCTCATCGAAGCTCTCTGCGCCAGCGCACCGCACGGTGCGGCAGGCGTCGTCCGGCACGTCGCGGAGGATGTCAAAAACCTCACCGGTGACGACTTCAAACACGACGACTTCACACTCATCGCCATATCAAAAAAATGAATACTTCAAACGAATCCGATCCCCTTGACGACCAAGTGCTGGAGGCCGCTCCCGATGCGACGCCCGATGGTGAAATTGCAGATGTGGATTTCCAAGCCGAGGCCGCCAAGCTTAAGGATCTCGCTCTCCGCGCCCGCGCTGACCTCGACAATTTCCGCAAACGCTCGCTCCGCGAAAAAGAGGATGCCATCCGCTATGCGAACAATAGCCTGCTCGAAAAACTGCTTCCCGTTATCGACAATTTCGAACTCGGCCTCGATGCCGCGCGCAACGCGACCGATGCCGCCTCTGTTCTACAAGGGATGTCCATGGTCCAACGACAGCTCCAAGATTTCATCCGCAGTCAGGGACTCGAGGAAGTGCCCACCGACGGCGAGGCGTTTGATCCCAACAAGCACGACGCCGTCTCGCAGGAGTTCAATGCCGATGTGCCAGAAGGAAAAGTAATCCGCCAGGTCCGCAAAGGCTACAAACTCAAAGACCGACTCCTCCGCGCGGCATCCGTGATTGTTTCCAAGGGCGCGCAATGAGCAAAAAGCGGGATTACTACGAGGTTCTTGGCGTCGATAGAAATATTGGCGACGAGGATTTGAAGCGCGCCTACCGCAAGATGGCTGTCAAATACCATCCGGACAAGAATCCAGGTGATCACGAAGCGGAGGAGAAATTCAAAGAACTTGGCGAGGCCTACGAGGCCCTCAGCGACCCTAATAAGCGCGCCGCCTACGACCGCTATGGCCACGCTGCCTTTCAAAACGGTATGGGCGGCGGCGGTGGTTTCCACGATCCTTTCGACCTCTTCAAAGAAGTCTTCAGCGGCGGTGGTGGTGGCGGGGTGTTTGAACAATTTTTCGGCGGCGGTGGCGGTGGAGTGGATTCCTCTGGACGCCAGCGCGGATCCGACCTGCGCTATGACATGCAGATCACGCTCGAGGAGGCTGCCAAAGGCTGCGAAAAGGAAATCGAGATTCGCAAGCTCGATGCCTGCGAGCCATGCACCGGTTCCGGCGCGCAGAAAGGCAGCAAGGCTGTCACCTGTCCGACCTGCCGCGGCCGCGGTCAAGTCGTCGCCTCGCGTGGCTTTTTCCAAGTCGCGCAGACCTGCCCCGCCTGCCACGGCTCGGGGCGCATCATCGAAAAACCCTGCCCATCCTGCCAAGGCGAGGGCCGGGTCGAAAAAACCAGCCGCGTCAAAATCAAAATCCCCGCCGGCATCGACAGCGACTCCCGCCTGCGCAGCACGGGCGGCGGCGAGGCCGGGCTTCGCGGAGGTGCCTCCGGCGACCTCTATGTGGTCGTTCACATCAAGGAGCACGAAGTTTTTACCCGCAATGGCATGGATCTCGCCTGCGAGGTGCCTATCCCCTTCACCACAGCCGCTCTCGGTGGTGAAATCCGTGTGCCGACCTTGGATGGCGCCGTGAGTCTCAAAATCCCTGCCGGCACGCAGAGCGGATCGACCTTCCGCATTCGTGGTCTCGGAATGCCCGCGCTTCAAGGCTTGGCCAAAGGTGATATTCTCACCTACGTGCAGGTCGAGGTTCCCACGCGCCTCGACTCCGGACAGCGTGAAGCCCTCGAGCGTTTCGCCGAACTGTGCGGCGAGGAGAATAACCCGATCCACACAAGTTTCTACGACCGCATTAAGTCGTTCTTTGCTTGATGTCATGATCGTCTCCGCCGCCCAGATGCTCGAAGCGGAGAAGATCGCCTTTTCCGCCGGAGCCACGGCGGAGGGCCTCATGGAAATTGCCGGCCGTGAAGCAGCCCGCCTCGTGCGCCAGTTTCATCCGAAGCCCGGCCGGTGTGTGGTGTTTTTTGGAAAAGGCCATAACGGCGGCGACGCGCTCGTTGTCGCCCGCTATCTCGCCGAGGCCGGCTGGTCCATCGAACTTCAAAAGACATTCCCCGATTCCGACCTCGCTCCGCTTACTGCGAAACAACTCGGCCGCATCTGGAAAACTCGTCCCGAAGGCGCCGGACCGCTCGCTGTTCTCGATGGCCTCCTCGGCATCGGAGCTTCCGGCGAACCCCGCGAGCCCGTCGTCACGGCGATTCGCCGCATCAATGCCCTGCGCGCCAACGAAGCCGCATGGGTTCTGGCATTAGACATCCCCAGTGGCCTCGGTTCCGAAGTCTGCGTGCAGGCAGACGCCACCGCCGCCATGGGCTTCTCGAAAACCCAGCTCCTGGCGGATGCCGCCACGCACTTCGTCGGCAGGTTGGCTGTGATACCCCTGCCAGGCGTGCACTCGCCTTCGGATGCCGACAAGGCCGAGGCTCTTCAGTCCACCGATCTCCGCAGCCTTCTTCCTCCGCGCGGCTTCGACACCCACAAGGGCCAATGTGGCCGGGTTGCTGTGATTGCTGGCAGCCAGAAATACCCAGGCGCGGCACGCCTCTGCTCAGCCGCTGCTGTGAAGGCCGGTGCTGGGCTAGTGACCCTCTTCGTTCCCGCAGATATTGTTCCCGTTCTTTCCGCTGCTGTGATTCCGGAGGTCATGGTCAGTCCCGTCACTGACTTGCGTGAAATCCTCGATCAAAAATTCGACGCTGTCGCCATCGGCCCCGGGCTGGGACGCGAGCGCGACGAAATGGTTCGAGCCTTCCTTTCCAAATGCTCCGCGCCTTGCGTCATCGACGCCGATGCGCTGAATGCCATTTCTTCCGACCCCGTCTGCCTGAAAAACAACCCCGCCCCGCGCCTCCTCACGCCGCACCCTCTGGAGATGGAGCGCCTCTTTCCGCAAAATTCCCGCAGCCGCCGCCAGTGGCTCGAGGACTTTGTGGCCGAGTATCCCGTCACGCTGCTTCTCAAAGGCGCGCGCACCCTCATCGGCGAACGCGGAGCCCCGCCTGCTTACAACACAACCGGTCATCCCGGCATGGCCACCGGTGGCATGGGCGATGTCCTCACCGGCGTCGCCATTGCACTTCTCGCCCAAGGAAAATCCCCCCTCCAATCCGCAAAACTCGCCGCCTGGCTCTGCGGACACGCCGCCGAACTCGCCCTCCGCGACGGCCCCGCCTCGCAAGAATCCCTCACCGCCTCGGATATCCCCACCCACCTCGGCCCCGCCTTCACCCACCTCCGCGCCGGAGCCCTCTAAAAAATCCGCGCGCCGAACCACTTGGAGGGTCAGCATCCTCGCCTGACCCAAATTTCAACCTCCGCGAGTCACCAAGCGTCCAAGCCTCAGACGCTGCACGCATCAGGTAATGCAACGCTCTTACAAAGAGACACGAACAAAATTTTCACTTGGAACGCCGACGTCCTCGTCGGCATCAGCCTGTGATAAATACAACGACACAGCCTTTCCGCTAAAACAAACGCGATAGCACGCGGGACGCCTTTTCTTTGATTTCGACTTTACAAAAACTAACTTAGCAATAGAAACTGATGTTCTAACCGTAAATTAAACAACCAAAAATCTAAATAAAATAACTGCAATATATGAAAAAAACTATTCTTGTTCTAGCTCTCGTCGCAGGACTCACCTCATTTGCTGGAAATGCGAAGGCTGCTATCATTACCAGTTCTGTCAATCAAACTGTCCGTAACCCGAATTCTACACTGCAAAGCACCGGATTGTATCGGTATGTCTTCGGATTTGAGGATGGTTCTTTCAACAATGGCTTTGTCGGTGGTAATCCTACCAACCAGTTTACGATTTCAGTGGGAGGGCTTGATGGCGGAAACAGCCTTCAGGCGTCGCTTTGGTCTTATGGAGTAAACAATCCATCATACTCCATCTCCAATACATCCTCTCGTGTTTTAGCTGGTCAAACTGTCGATAGCAGTCTGACTTTTTCCCAAACATCGACATATTTAGGAACAGAGCCAAACACTCCTTATTACATCGGATTGCAATCAGACGGATACTTTGGAGTTGCAACCATTCTGCTTGATAGTGGCGCTTCCGGCGGCAATGGCTATGGTTTTGTCCTCGATAGGATCGCTTTTAATAATGTTTCTGGCCAAGGAATTGTGGCTGGCAGTGATACAGCTGCGGTTCCTGAAGCTTCCCAAGTGGCAGCCTCCCTTTTGCTTATTGCGGGCATTTCTGGATTTGTGATCATGAAGCGTAAGAAAGTGGCCAGCGCCTAATCCCGCTTCGTTTTTCAAGAAAACCCATCCTCTTCTATTAGAGAGGATGGGTTTTTCTTTTGCTGAAGCCCTGCTTTATGGTTTGAGATTCTGGAAACTCGTCCCGCTTGCCGACGTATGCGTCCTTCGCGGCGGAGAAGGGTGTATTTGGTCACCGTTGAGATTGCAGCGCCGAGCGTGAGAAATGGGACATGCCGGAGGATGTCCCTACAAGGCAAACGATCGCGCTGCCGCGCGGATGCATGTGGAGCCGCACTCGATTACTTCTTTGCGTCGATTTCTGCCGCTTCCTTTGCTTCTTTGATGGCTTTTTCTATCGCCTTTTTCGTTGGGTCGGCGGGGCTCGATTCTGTTTCTTGGGCGGCCTTTTTGGCTTCCTGAATGGCCCTCTGGGTGGCGTCGGGCGTGCTGTTCGGGAGCGGTTCGTAGGTTGGAACGACTTGCGGCGTGGGAGTGGGCGTTGTGCTTGGGGCGATGAATTGGTCGGCGATCAGGATACGGGCCTGGCGGAAGAGGCTTTCGACCTGTTGGCGCTGCTCGCTGCCGAGGCCCCCGCGCGCGGCGGCGAGGATTTGGATGCGATAGTTGATGGCATCGTCGTAGGCCTCGTTTGCGTAGGGCATTTGACGCATGCGGTGGCTGAGGCGCGAGGCGATGTTGCCCTCCTGAAGCGCCTTCCCCTCGGCGTCGTAGGGCGAGCGTTTGCCGGGCTCCTCGAGCCACACGCCGGTTTCGTCCACCGTGCTGTAGAGCAGGTCTGCCTTCAAGCCGCCTTCGCGCTCGAGGACGACTTCCATGCAGGGCACCATGGCGTTGTCGGCATTGGCGCGCTGGAGTTTCGTGTCGCCGATTTTCCAGCCCGCATTGCGGTAGCACATGGTAACATCGTGGTAGCCGAAGAAGGGATAATCGAACGAGATCGTCGCGAGGGTGCTCCCCTTCTGGAATTGCCAGATATGGGAGAAAACACCGTCCTCGAAGGCCGCTCGCTTCGGCACGGGCTTCACATCCGAGACGAGGCGCCAGCCATCGATTTCCTGTGGAAGGGTGAATTTCGCCGAGCCATCCATCCATGCCGGATTGATGCGCCGTGCGTTCTCCTTGCGGAAATGAAAATCCCACCCGCGCACGAGTTGGACGGCACCGAGAATGGCGAGCAGGATGGTGACAAAACGGATACCGCCGCTGAATGACCAACCTTCTAAAACGGGCTCCGGGTTTTCATCCGCCTCCGTAGTCCGGTAATGAATTTTCGATGCGAAGACCCGCCCTAGCAAGGCGTCGGCGACCACGATGAAACCAAGGTAGAAAGCCGTAAGCACGAGTCCCAGCGCCTCGTGCTTCCATCCCACGAAGAGATCGATCTGGAAATTAAACAAAATCCACGCTCCCGAGGTGATGCGCACCAGGTTTCCGGCCAGCACACAGCCGATGGTGAGGGCGTAGAGCAGTGCGAGAAAGATGAGCGAGCGTCGGCGCCACATCGCGTAGAAGACGCACGCCGAGGTCATGAAAAGCACGGAGTTGATGCCGCTGCAGGCCTCCTCCACGAGCAGGCGCTGCCCGGGGATTTCGATGATCAGACCGGTGAGTAGATGTGGAATTCCAAGCAGACCCAGCAGGCGGCTGCTGCCCACTGTGGCCCATTCTTGGAGGAGCATCGCAAATCGGGCGTCGAGCTTGAGAGGCGGTGGGAGGACGGTGAGCAAGACCAGCCAGCCAGGCAATACCTCCCGGAAAAGCCTCCACCCGCCGAACCACCATGACGCTGCGAGCACCGCCAACAGCATGGATGCCGCCCCGAGCCATGGTGACCACATCACCGCACCCGAGGCTAGCACACCTAGCACAGCCAGCGACAACGGAATCCTCAGCCACAAAGGCCCCGGCTTGAGCGGACGGCGCGCCTCCCGCACACCCCGAGCGATCAGAAATGCCCCGCCGGCAAGGGCCAGCGGGAAGAACTGGTAGGTATCGAATTGCCAGAGATTGTAAAAAAACTGCGCTATCAGCGGCCCGAAGCCGGCGAGGGCGATCAGGGCAAGAATGCTGGGAGTGAGCGGGCGGGTGGGCATGGTGAAGAAGTTTTAAGATTTAAGTTTTAAGTGAGCGCTACCGCGCGGTTGCGGCAGCACCTTGTGAAAAATGGTAGGGCCGTCGCGGCGTTTCTGGATATAAAAGCGGCGTTGCCGCGAAAATGGGACATGCCGGAGGATATCCCTCCCGAGTGAACGAGTGCGCTGCCGCGCGGAAATCGGAACCCTGAAAACTTCCTATCATTTCTTTTTCGGCGCTTCTTTCTTCGGTGTGGCGGGTTTTGGGGTCGGCGAGGATTTGGGTTGTTCGAGATAGCTTTGCATCAGTTCGATTTCCTGCTTGGAAAGTCGTTGGGGTGGGAGAATGGCGGCGACGCCAAGCGCTTCGTTGCGGCGGTCGTTGGCGGCCATGGCGATGGCCACGATGGCCTTCTGGTGCGGAGCCAGTGTGTCGACATGGACATCGGGTTCGCAATTTTCCAGCAAGGCGAGCGCCTCTTTGTTTTTTCCCGCCTTGAGCAGGGCGAGTGCATAGGTTATGCGGAAGGAAAAATCGCGGGGATTCGCCTCACTCAGGAAGGCGATTTTCTTTGTATCCACCGGCAAGCCGAGGAGAAGGCTCAGGTAGGCGAGATCGTTCTGTAGTGTGAGATCCTTCGCGAGTTCCGGCGAGGTGGCGGCGGCGATTTCATAGGCTCGTCGCGTGCGCGCTGCATCCTGTCGCATGGCTACCGAAGGTAGGATGCGAATGAAGGATTCCTTCGCGGTCGCGGGATCCGAGAGAGCGCTCTGAAGCCCTTGGTCGAACAACTGGTCCTCTCCGGCGAGATTGAGGTAGGCTAGGGTCTCGAGAAACTCGGCTTTCGTGCCTGCTGTATCTTGGAGAGCCTTGGAGTAGGCAGCGCGACCCTCCGCCTCTTTACCCGACATCGCCAACGCACGGCCGTGGTAGAGCTTGGCCAAGTGATCCGGCAGCGGCAGATTCGGCTGGGCGAGGATATCCAGAATGGCTGGCCAGTTTTGTATCAGGGATTGAGCGTCGAGCCACAGCGCGAGGGTTTCGCGTTTATTCAGAGCCTCGTCGCGTGTCAGTAGCCCCGCTGCCTTCGCGGGCTCTTTCATGAGGATTAGGAATTGCATGCCGGCCGCCCGGTCATCCACCGGAGCCCCTTTCATGCGTTCGAGCATCTTTGCTAGGACAACGGGCTTGGTTTCAGGCTGGAGCTGGATGTCGGTCGCATCCGCCAGAAGAAGCGCCTGGGCACCGGCCTTCGGATGCGCCCGCAGTGCGGCTGTCCACACTGGCAGCTCTGCGGGTGGCACAAGCCCGCGTGTGATGGCGGTGGAGAGGGCCTCAAGGCCTATCGCATCCGGGCGCTTGGAGAGTTCGCGCAGCATTTCCCGAATCTCGGGCGCTGTCTCGGCATTCAAGCGTTGCGTTAGGAGAAAGCGTGCCAGCATGGCGCGGCTGTTGCCGGTTGTATCGCTTTCCGCCGCTTGCCGGAACTCTGCTTCGGCACCGGGAATGTCGTTTTTTGAAAGAAGCAAATTTGCACGCATTATGTGACGCAAGACAGTATTTCCTCCAGTCGCTGCGGCATCGGCAAGTCGCTCCGCCAAAGCCTGGTCGCCTTCGCGGGAGGCCGCCATCGAATACTGCGCGAGGTCATCCAGCGTGATTCCGCCGCTCGCGGCGAGTTTCTGCCATGTCTCTAGCGAATCGGCGCCCTTGCCCGTGGCTCCCTGCAAGCGCGCCAGCATGCGCAGGGCCTCCGCATTGTTCGGCTTCAAGCGAATCGCGGTATCCAGGCTCATCTCCGCTTCCGCCACTTTGTTCTTCTGCAAATAATCCGTGGCCATCTTTGTGAGATGCCGGCTTTGGCGAACCTTGAGTTTTCCGTAGGCCCAGTAGCTCGCGTAAGCCGCACCGCACAGGACGGCGAGGATGAGAAGAGGTAAAAGTAAACGGCGAAGGAGTGAAGGGCGAGGCGGTTCGAGATCGGACATGGGTTGAGAAGATTTAAGTTTTAACCAGCGCGAGAGCACGAATAAATTGGCATTCTTGTCCTTACGACGCGTAGGCTCCACGAGTTGCAGGCGTCGACTGTGCGGGCGCAGATCGTGGTGATGGTGATACTACTCCTGAAGACCGATGAGAGCTTCTCTCTTGATGGTTTTTATTGTAGCGGCGCGTCTATGACCGCCGAACGAACCCTAATCCGGCGCGCAGTCCGGCTTGATTGGCGAAGCTCGGCCAGTTGTGAACCGCATGGCTCGCTTTGTCAAAAAGCTCTTCGGCGTCGTCGAGTTGAGCGCGTTTTGCGAAGGACAAAAAGTCCTGCTTATACCAGAAGCAGATTGCTTTTAGATTTTTGGAGGGGAGCACAGGCGTCTCGCCTGTGTGCTTCGGCGTGCTATTTGGGTTCGATGAATTCGAGCACATTGATCAGTCTCCACACGGCCGGGACGGCCATGCCCCCTTCTTGCGCGATGCAAAATCCAATTTCAAAGAGACACTGGTATTAGTCGGGGTTGCAGATCCGTCGAGGGAGGCCATCCTCCCGCATGGCCCAAAAATCAACTCCGGCGGGCGCTCATTCCTACAACGCCCACATTACCTGCACAGGTTGTTCGGCAGCATGGCTTCGGCCGTGCGCCCCATCAGCTCTTGCCGGAGCTGAATCGCCCGCAGCAATTGTTTTCACTTGTTTTTCATACCAACGGAAGAGGCGCTTGGCGTCGCGGAAGACTTCCTCCTGCGTGCTGCCGAGGAGGACGATGAGGATTTCGCGACCGTTGTGCTTGGCGCTCGCGATGAGGCATTTTCCGCCTTCGATGGTGAAGCCGCTCTTGAGGCCGTTGAAGTAGGCGGGGCGGTTCCAGAGAAGCATGTTGGTATTTTCCAATAGCACGGTGCGTCCATCGCCGTAGCTGAATGGAATCATCTCCTGCGCGGCAAAGTGGCGAATGAGTGGAACGCGGTAGGCGTGGTAGGCAATGACGGCGGCATCCCTTGCCGTCGAGTGTTGGCCAGGCATGTCGAGGCCGTGGGGATTGAGAAAAAGCGAGTGTTTGGCGCCAAGGCGCTCGGCGCGGGCGTTCATTCGGGAAATGAATTCGCCATAGGATCCCTCGGCGGCGTTGGCGAGGGTGCTGGCGGCGTCGTTGGCGCTGCTCACGAGCATGGCACCGAGGAGGTCGAGTCGCCGGTGGCTGGTGCCTGCGATGAGTCCGAGTTTGGTCGGGGGTTGGAGCTGATCCCAGATCGTGACCTGCACATCCTGCTCGAGTCCGCCCTCGGCAATGACTTCCATCGCGGTGAGCAATTTCTGTGTGCTGGCGACAGGAAGGCTCTCGTCAGCATTTTTCTCATACAGCGTCTTGCCGCTCTGCGCGTCGATCATGATACCGCTTCGAGCCCGAATGGAAGGCGCATCGATTGGTTGCTGTGCGCTTGCCAGCGGCCCAGCGACCGTGCTGGCCGGCCTGAAGCCGGGCTCGACGGTGGAGTCTGGCTGCATGTAGCTGCAGCCATGAAGGAGTGCAAAAAAAAGCGCGACTGTAAGCGGGGTTCGAATGAAAAATGTTAGGCTGGCGCGCGCCCCACGGTTCCCGCATGCGCGGAGTTGTTCAAATGCTGTGTTCATACACTGCCACTGGTATGCCGCGAACTGCCTGGAGCAACTCGTGGAGAGAAAAAGCAGGCGAAGACCCCATGGAGCAGAGAAGGTGCGGCTTCTAATTTTTTCCCATGGAAAACAAACCTGAAAATCATACCGAAAAACACCGCGCCTTGCGAAATCTGCTTTTACCCGGTCTCGCGTTCCTGCTTTTCGCGGCAGTGATCGTTGTCGCCTTCTCGTTGCGCGGATCCGCTCAGGCAGGCGGCACGGTGACGCTTTTGTTCTTTGACCGAAACGGAACGGCGCTCACGCCCACCCAAGTGCGCTCCGCTTCAAACAATGGAGGCGCTGGCTACAACAATGACTTTTTGCTGAATCCCGCAAACATGCGAGCGATTAGCAGCGGGCCGCTCTATACCTCCGGCACGAATCTGGCATTCAATATCCCATCCCAAGCGGTCGCCCTGGCTTTCAACTGGCCAACGCTTCCCGGGGGATACCAACTCTTGATCTTAGACAACGGCGGCGCGGGATTCAGCACCGCGGCTACGATCAATTTCACCTATCAGGCTGCGTTGGATGTGAAAAAGAAGCTTGATGCGGCGCGTGCTGCGCGTCCCGATTATGCGCCGTCCGCAAAGTTCACCACCGCCTATCAAGCCGCCTCCTCGCAGCTCGCCGGAGTGGATGTCTACAGCCCCCAATCCGCGAAGGGAAAGGCTGGGCAACTCGCGCTGGACCAACTTGCAGTGGCCTATGATGCCATGCTCGCCGAGCACGGCCCCGTCTATGCAGCGGCGAATAAATCCACCGTCACACCTTGGATTGGATTCACGATCGATACGGTTTCGAACTATCAAGCCAATGTCGACTTGGCGGCCACACTGGCCGCGCCCTATGCGTGGATTCGCATCGTTTTTGACGCAGGTCAGGCGCCATCGACCTATACGACCCTCGTGAACTACGCGAAAACCAAAGGCGTGAAGGTGCTGGGCCAGCCGGTGGATTCCACCTACGACAAAGGCTATACTCGAGCTCAATACAAACAGCGATTTATCGACTACATCACCGCCTTTCCCCAAATCGATGCTTGGGAGGTCGGCAACGAGGTGAACGGGAGTTGGCTCAGCAGCGATATCGGGCTGCGCATCGCGGACGCCGCCGCCGAGGTGAAGGCCCGCGCGCCCGGCAAGCCGTCCGTCCTGACATTGTTTTGGCAAATCAACACGGACTCCGTGGCGAATTCGATGTTCACTTGGGCCAAAGCGAACCTTCCTGCCTCGACACGCAGCAATATCGATGTGGTGACATTTTCCCAATATCAGGAGCAGGCGCCCATGGGCGTCGCTTTTGATCAGGTCATGAAGACGCTGCGTGCGGAATTTCCCACGCAGAAGATCGGCCTCGGCGAACTGGGGTATTGGATAGCGGGCCAGCAATTCTGGTGGGCTTACAATCAGACAGACACGCTCGCTGCCAAGCGCACTGTGGCCGAGCAATATTACAACGCCGGCTTTGACTATCCTGGAAGCATCGGGGGAGTCTTCTGGTGGACATTTATTGCCGATTTCAAAAGCGACACCGCCATGCAGCAGATCGTGAAGACTCTCCGCGACAAGCTTCAGAGTGGCGCACCGACACCGACCCCTTCGCCAACGGCAACCGCAACACCGACTCCCACTGCAACACCGAGCCCAACACCCTCGGCGACACCGACAGCCACTCCAAGCCCAACACCAACGGCGACGCCGACCGCCACGCCGACACCAAGTCCGACGGCGACACCCACGCCTGCGTCTGGCGGCATTGTTTTCAATGGATCCTGGTCCGCGATGGGGAAAATTCCCGCTACAGCGACTTACCAGGATTTTTATCAGACCGTCACCGTGACACCTAACGCCAACCACACGGCCAGCGTTTGGGTGAAGGGCAGCGGGTCCCTGGAGTTACAGGTCTGGGGCAATACGACTTGGACGAAGCGCCTCGCCTCGGTGCGGATCAACGCGACTCCGACATGGACGAAATTCACCACGCCTGTGTTCAATGCGGGTAACCGCCAGCGTGTGTATCTGACCTTTGATACCGCCTTCGCCAATGCAGCTGGCACCATGTATTTCGACGAGGTTTTCCTTGGAACATCGGGTGGCGTAAACCGTGTCACCAATCCCGGCTTTGAAAGTGGCAACACGCTCTGGAATAACGACGCGCCTGCCATATTCAGCATTCAGACAGGGAAATAAGCCGTGTAAGGTTTCAGCCGCACCCGCTCCATCGCGCGGTGCGGCTTGAAACTTTCAATTGGCGGGATAGTTTCTGCGGGTCATGCCGTTTTTGTTGAGCTCACCTGACATCTCTTTTTTGAAAGGCACCGCAACCGGAGGGTGTGCGCTTTGACTGCGCTGGAGCGGAAGCGACTAGTCGAAACGCGCAAAAAAACCTCCACGTTCTGGCGTGTTGTCCACTGGCTGGGTTCGTTGCAGCTCGCCCTCATCCTCTTGGCGACAATCGCCATTGCCTGTGCCGCAGCAACGATTACTGAGTCGGAGTTCAGCACCAAAATCGCGCAAGTTTACATCTATAAGGCGCCATGGTTCCTCGTCTGGTTGGCCGTGCTCTGCATTAACCTCTTCGCGGTGACCCTGACCCGCTGGCCATGGGAGAAAAAGCACGCGGGATTTATTATCACCCACTACGGCATCATCACCCTCCTCATTGGGGCTATGGTGGGTATCCAGACTGGGTTTGAGGGAAATGTCACCCTTCACAAGGACAAGGGGCCTGTGCGCAAAGTGACGGTGAACCGCAGCATCATTCAAGTGGAGAGCCCTAACGACTCAGCGCTCTATGTCATGCCCTTCGACGCGGCCACGGCGCGCCCGAGTGAGAAGCATCCGCGCGTTTTCGAAGTGCCTCAGACCAACCTCCTAATTATCGCCGACGGATTCAGCGACAATCTCATCAAAGAGGAAAAGCTGGTTCCCTCCGAGTCGGGGAGTCCCGGCGTCATGCTTCGCTTCACCAGCCCGCGCATGGGGCAGAATCTCGAGATGCCGATGGTGCTGGAAGGCAATGCGCCGCAGGAGCGCGATTTTTTCGGGCTGGCGCGTGTCGTTTTTCAATCCAAACTCCCGCCGCCCAAGTCTGCGGGCGGTAGTGAGACTCAGATGGTTTTTGGAAAGTTCGCGTCCGTGGTGCAAGGCGAGGCGAAGGCTTCTGGTATTCGAGTCATGCTGGGTGCGGATGGAAAAAAATTAACGATTGCTCCGCTCGATGCGGCAGCAGTGACATATTTGCGCGAAGAAGTCATGAAAACGCCTATCGAGGTTGGTGGGGCGATGGTGACTGTGGAGGATTACTGGCCTGATTTTGAGATGGTCGGCGGGCGACCAGTGACCAAGAGCGATCAGCCGAACAACCCGGCTGCTTTGGTGCGAATTCAGAGTGCTAAGGCTTCCGAGGGTGACTTGAAACCAACGCTGGTGGCGTCTCCTGGAGAGGGTGGCATCCTCTACCAGCTTCAGCGTAGCGGCGCCACTCTGGCTGCTGGAAGCGCTAAGGTCGGAGACTCGTTTGCCACCGGCTGGGCTGATTGGCAGGTGGAGGTGTTGGGTTTTTATCCCGAAGCCGCCGTGCGCTCGACCATGATGCCCGGACCGCCTTTGCCGAAGGGGGAGACCGGCGTTCCTGGCTTTCAGGCGCGGCTTGTCTCTCCGCAGAAGAAGGATTCCGAAACCCGCTGGGTCGCGAGTGGTGACATCACTTCACTCACGGACGGTCACAATGTCGTTCGCATCGGATACGGCTTGGAACTACGCCCGCTGCCTTTTGCCATGCGGCTTCTGAATTTCGAGGTGCCGCGCTACGAAGGCACTGAGACACCTTCGAATTTCATTGCGACCGTCGAGTTCAAAGAAGACGGCACCGGCTTGACCAAGACTGGCACGGCCCGCATGAACCATCCGGCCAGCTTTCCCGGCACGGTTTTCGCAAATTTTACTGGCATCAATTACAAGTTTTCCCAAGCCGAGTGGAACCCGCGCGATCTGGGTGAGACGACGCTGCAGGTTCTCTACGACCCCGGCTGGTTGCTGAAATGGTCTGGCTCGCTGGCCATTTGTGTTGGCATCGCCATCATGTTTTACTTCAAACCCAAATCCAAGAACGCATGACATCTCTCTTCCGCTTTTTTGCCTTCGCCGCTGCGCTTTTCTTTTTTTGCAACGCCTCGTGCGGGCTCGATCTTACGCGCTTGGACTCGGTGCCAATTCAAGAGGGCGGGCGGAAAAAGCCGTTCCTCGTTTTCGCCGATGAAGCCCTCCTGAGCCTTTCGGGAAAAAGCCGCTACATGAAGGATGGTGAGAAGCTCTCCTCGACCGCAACGGTCGCCTCGCTCTGGCTGACGCCAGTGGGCTGGGAAGATCAGCCGCTCATCCTCATCGGGAATAAAAAATTGAAGGCCCAGCTCGGTTTCGATCCCGTGAAAAAACTTTTCAGCTACCGCGAATTGGCGGGGAATGAAAAACTCCGCACTGCCTTGCAGGAAGTCTCCGCCATCCGTTCGAAAAATCCCAAGGCCAGTCTCGATGTGCTCCAGCGCGAGGCCTCGACTGTCGGCATGCGACTCGCGGTTTTTGAAGGGCTCGTGAGCGGACGCTCCGTCACTCTGCTGCCTACCGGTGCCGCTGCCTGGAGTCCTCTCAAGTCCAACGACGCCGCGCTTGCCAAGCTGAGCGAGGGATTCCGCTCGAATAACCAAGCCGACTTCGACGCCGGTCTTGCGGAGCTGCGCGCTGAGCAGGCGCGGGAGGAAGTCAGATTTCAGGCGGATGCCGGTAAGATTGCCATGGAGGTTTTTTATCAGCGACTTCATCCTTTCCGCTGGGCATGGATTCTCTATCTCGCAGCGGGAATCGGATTGCTGGTGGTTCCAGGAAAAGGCGGCTACGCGCTTGGCTGGGCGCTTGGGCTGGGCGGCTTTCTCCTCCAAGTCGCAGGCTTTGCATTCCGCACGATCATTTCTGGCCGCCCGCCAGTGACCAATATGTATGAGTCTGTCGTGTGGGTGGCATTTGGCACGATTCTCTTTGCGCTCATTTTTGAAGCAATCTACCGCAGTCGGTATTTCCTGCTCGGCGCGGTGCCTGTCGCTGTCGCCTCGCTCATCCTTGCGGACACGCAAACCGTTATTCTCGACCGCTCGATCCACCCGCTCGTGCCTGTGCTGGCGGATAATTTCTGGCTCACGACCCATGTGCTGACGATCACGCTCAGCTATGCCGCCTTTGCCTTGGCGCTTGGTGTCGGCCATATCATTCTCGGAAAAACCCTCTTCGGTGGAAAGGCCTCCCCAGCTTTGCACAACTATCTCTACCGCACTCTACAAATCGGCGTGCTCCTCCTTGCCATCGGCACTATCCTCGGCGGCGTGTGGGCCAACTACTCCTGGGGTCGCTTCTGGGACTGGGACCCCAAGGAAACTTGGGCCCTCATCGCGCTTCTGGCTTATCTCTTTCTCCTCCATGGCCGCATCGCCGGTAGGTGGGGTGGATTTGGAATGGCCGTCGGCGCTGTGCTGGCCTTCCAATGCGTGATTATGGCTTGGTATGGCGTGAACTTCATTCTCGGCGTGGGACTTCACAGCTACGGATTTGGAACAGGCGGACTTCCCGGAGCTGTCGCCTTCGTGCTGTGTGAAGTCGCCTTTGTCATCCTTGCCGTGCTTCGCCAAAAACGCGCAAAGAAAATCGCCTGACAACCCATCGCGTCGCCGGTCGCTAGATGCTCCGCATTTTCCCTTTGACAGAAAACGCGGAAGCGATATTTTTCACATCCCTGTCGGAAACAGGAGAGGACGCCAACTGCCCGTCGCAAATTCGGGAGCGGTCAGCGTCGTCGCCTTTTTCCACCGGGAAAACATAACGCAGGTCGATGTGCAAACACCGCGGCTCCGGCCGCCAAATGCCCATGTAGCTCAGTCGGTAGAGCACGTCCTTGGTAAGGACGAGGTCACCGGTTCAATCCCGGTCATGGGCTCCACCAACATCGTCCCGCACATAAAAAACCAACCGAAAAATCAAGATGGCAAAAGAACAGTTCCAGCGTAATAAACCGCACGTCAACATCGGCACGATTGGCCACGTTGACCACGGTAAAACCACACTCACAGCAGCAATTACCACCGTTTTGGCTAAAAGCGGAGGAGCTACTGCAAAAAAATATGACGAGATTGACGCCGCTCCCGAAGAGAAAGAGCGCGGCATCACGATCAACACGGCCCACGTAGAATACGAGACTGCGAACCGTCACTACGCACACGTTGATTGCCCCGGCCACGCCGACTACGTCAAAAACATGATCACCGGTGCTGCCCAGATGGACGGCGCGATTCTCGTCGTCAGCGCCGCTGACGGTCCAATGCCTCAGACCCGTGAGCACATTCTTCTCGCCCGTCAGGTCGGCGTGCCTTCGATCGTTGTTTTCATGAACAAGGTTGACATGGTTGACGACAAAGACCTCCTCGAGCTCGTCGAAATGGAAGTCCGCGAACTCCTCAGCAAATACGAGTTCCCAGGCGACACCATCCCAATCATCAAAGGCAGCGCCCTCAAGGCTCTCGAAGGTGATGCAGAATACGAAAAAGAAATTCTCGCCCTCATGGCCGCCGTGGATGAATACATCCCGCAGCCCGAGCGTCCGAAGGATCTTCCTTTCCTCATGCCCGTCGAAGACGTGTTCAACATTGAAGGTCGCGGCACCGTCGCCACCGGCCGTGTCGAACGTGGTATCCTCAAGAAAATGGAAGAAGTCGAAATCGTTGGTCTTCGCGACACCAAGAAGACAACCGTCACCGACATCGAAATGTTCCGTAAGCTCCTCGACAGCGCCGAAGCCGGCGACAACGTCGGTGTGCTTCTCCGTGGCACCAAGAAAGAAGAAATCGAACGCGGCCAGGTTATCGCCAAGCCAGGTTCGATCAAGCCCCACACCAAGTTCAAAGCCGAGGTCTATGTCCTCAGCAAAGACGAGGGTGGTCGCCACACGCCATTCTTCACCAATTACCGCCCGCAATTCTACTTCCGCACGACTGACGTGACTGGAACTGTGCAATTGCCTGAAGGTGTTGAAATGGTGATGCCTGGTGATAACGTTTCCGTGGAAGTCGAGCTCATCACTCCAATCGCGATGGAAAAAACCATCCGCTTCGCTATCCGCGAAGGCGGCCGCACCGTGGGTGCCGGACGCGTGGGTGATATCATCGCCTAACACACCACACAGCGCCCGCCTTTAAAAAGCGGGCCGGAGTCAAATTCCGAAGGTCAGTAGCTCAATTGGTAGAGCAACGGTCTCCAAAACCGTCGGTTGGGGGTTCAAGTCCCTCCTGGCCTGTGGCTCCTTTTTAACAACTAAAACCCGATGTTTTCAAAAATCCGCAAGTTCACCTCCGAAGTCCGGGTGGAACTAGGCAAGGCCCAATGGCCCTGGGATCCCAATGAAAAAGGATTCCGCCGATACAAGGAACTCACAGACTCCACAGTGGTTGTATTTGTGGCCATGGTTCTCCTTGGCGGCTACATCGCATTCTTCGACTTCATTCTCATTAACGTGGTTGGTTTTCTGACCAACCCATAACCCCCCAAACGGAATTTATAAAATGGCTTTAGCCCCGAAAGATCAATGGTTTGTCGTTCATGTCCTCTCCGGACAGGAGCAGAAAGTGAAAGACAACATCGACCGCCGTATCATCACCGATGAAATGTCCGATCTCGTCTTCGAGGTCCTCATCCCGACCGAGCGCGTGCAGGAAATCAAGCGGGGCAAAAAGACCGAGACGACTCGCAAGTTCTTTCCGGGTTACCTGATCGTCAATATGCACCTGCTTGATGATAATAACCAGCTGGTCGAGAAGACCTGGTATTTCATCAAAGACACCGCAGGTGTTCTTGGATTCGCCGGCACGAAAGACCGCCCGATCCCTATGCGTCCAAAGGAAGTCGAGGGCCTGTTAGCTCAGATTCGCGACCGCGAGGATACAGTCACACCAAAAATCCATTTCGAAATTGGCGACAAAGTCAAAGTTGCCGACGGCCCGTTCCAAAACCAGAACGGCCTCGTCGAGGAGATCGACCCAGAGCGCGGCAAACTCCGCGTATCGGTCAGCATTTTCGGCCGCGACACCCTCGTGGACCTCGAATATTGGCAGGTCGAAAAAGCCTAAGTCCTCTCGACTAATACTTTCCCATCCGGCGGGAACAAAAGTGTGCCGGAACCATAGCCCGGATCCGTCCGGTCGAACCTCGCACGCGGTCGACGTGGCCGCAAGCCGCCCTCTCTTTCCTGTTTGAGGCCGGTGGCGAACCAAAACAAGGAACCATCAACCATATGTCAGCATTAAAAGAATTGATCGCCAACTCGGTCAAAAACTACCGCGAAGGAAGCATCGTCAAGGGCCACATCCTTGAGATCAGACCACGGGAATTCCTCGTGGACATCGGATACAAAAGCGAAGGCGTGATCCCCGCCTCGGAATTCGACGAACCCGAATCCGTTGAACTCGGCGACGAGGTCGAAGTTCTCCTCGAACGCCTTGAAAATGACGAGGGCATGGTCGTTCTCTCCAAAGAGAAGGCATCCCAGCGCCAGAATTGGGAAAAAATCGTCGGAGTTTTCAAGGGCGACGGACTCATCAAAGGCAAAGTCCGCAGCGCCGTCAAAGGCGGCCTCACCGTCAACGTGGGCGTGGAGGCATTCCTCCCCGCATCCCAGATCGACATCGTGCCTCCTAAGGATCTCCAGCAGTTCGTTGGAAATACCTACGATTTCAAGATCGTCAAAATCAACGAAGACCGCAAAAATGTGGTCCTCAGCCGCCGCGAAATTATCGAGCAGGAACGCTCGGAGAAACGCCAAGCTTTCCTCGGCGGAGTCACCATCGGCGATAAAATCGTCGGCACGGTCAAAAACATCACCGATTTCGGTGCGTTCATCGATCTCGATGGCATCGACGGCCTCCTCCATGTCACCGACATGTCCTGGGCGCGTCTTAACCACCCGTCCGAACTCATCAAGGTCGGTCAGCAACTCACTGTTCAGGTTCTCGACATCAACAAGGACAAGGAGCGCGTCTCTCTCGGCCTCAAGCAGATGCAGTCGAATCCTTGGGACAAAATCGAAGAGCGCTTCCCCGTCGGTCAGAAAGTGTCCGGCAAAGTCACGAACCTCATGCCTTACGGTGCGTTCGTTCAGATCGAAGATGGCGTCGAAGGCCTCATCCACGTGTCGGAACTCTCCTGGACCAAGCGCATCGCCCGTCCATCGGATGTTCTTACACTCGGTCAGGAAGTCGAAGCCCTCGTGCTCGGCGTCAACAAGGAGGAGCAGAAGATCTCCCTCGGCGTTCGCCAACTCGAACCAAATCCATGGGACGAGATCGAGCTCCGCTACATGATCGGCAAACAAGTTAAGGGCAAGGTCCGCAACATGACCGCCTACGGTGCGTTCGTGGAACTCGAGGAAGGCATCGACGGCATGATCCACGTGTCCGATCTCTCCTGGACCCGCAAGATCAATCATCCGAGCGAAATGCTCAAAAAAGGCGACGACCTCGAAGCCGTTGTTCTCGACATCGACAAGACGAACCAGCGCATCAGCCTTGGCGTCAAACAAATCGATACCGATCCTTGGAAGGAAATCGACGGCCGCTTCCGCATCGGCGATCTCGTCAAGGGAACCATCACCAAACTCACCAACTTCGGCGCCTTCGTCCAACTCCAAGACGACATCGACGGCCTCGTGCATATCTCGCAGATCAGCGAAGACCGTGTTGAGAAAGTCAAGGACGTGCTCAAAGTCGGTCAGGAAGTCGAAGCCCGCGTCATCAAGGTGGACAAAGCGGAGCGCCGCATCGGGCTCTCGGTCAAAGCCGCCAACTACAGCGAGGAAGCTCTCCGCAAGGAAGCCGAAACGCTCGACACCCTGCGTCCGGGCGAAGACATGGTCGGTCTCGACCAAGCCTTCCAGTTCGCGGAAGACGAATATCGTCCCGGAGAATCGAAAAAGTAAGCCCTCGCGGCCACTTCCTTCGTATCTTACACGATGAACAAACCTGAAATCACAGCCTACCTGAAGACCCACTGCGGATGGAGCCGCGGCGTGCGTGCGGTTTTTGAAAAATATGAACTTCACTACACGGAGAAGGACATCATTCAAAATCCGAACTACCGCTTCGAGATGGAGCAGCTGAGCGGCCAACCGCTCTCACCCTGTGTCGTTATCAACGGCGCGATGCTTGCAGATATCAGCGGCGAAGAGGTCGAAGCCTACATGCTCCAAAACAGCATTGTCGGCGATGCCTCCAAGTCCACGAGCGTCCCGCTCAACGCCCCGTGCTCGGACGAAGAGCACGCGGCCATGGTGCAGGTCCGGTAAGCAAGAAAAACTCAACCCGAAAAGACCGCTTCGATGCAAATTCGGAGCGGTCTTTTTTTGTGTCCGCTGATACGCTCGCGAGGCTTCAAAAATGAAAAAGCGCCGCAAACCCGCACCCGCCGCTCCAGAGCCCCGATTTGTGAAGCTCTCAAGCGACAGGAGGATCATTCTTCTCGATCAGGAGCCGCTCCGCGAGGAGGCGGGCCGCGCGGCGCGGAAAAAAATCGGCGAGATGGAGAAGCTCGCCAGCTCGATTGAGGAATTTGAAAAAACCATCCTCCCCGCCTACATGCGCTGGGAAGAGGAGACGCTCGGCCCGCTTCTGGCCGAGGAGCGCCAGCTCAACGCCAAGATCGACCACCTCGAGCATTTGCTGAGCACGGCGGGTCTGGAGGCGCTTTTCACAGGGCGTGATCCCTCCGAAATCTATGTTGATATCGCTCGCGAGCAGCAGGAATGGGAGGAGCGCCAGGCCGGCGGCCAGCCTGATCGATCGCAGCCGGAAACTGAACCAGAGCCGGAGGAAGACCCCGACGCACAGAAGGAATTCACAGACGAGGAGCGTGAATTCCGCAGCTATGTCCGCTACGCCATCGGTGAAGACCCGGATTATTTCAACAAGCGGCAATATAAAAAACTTTTCAACGAATACCGCGAGTGGAAACAAAAACGCGAGGGCGAGGCAGCTACCGTCTCCAGAAAAAAAGAGGACATCCCCGCCCGAGTGAAGGAACTCTACCGTGTGCTCGTCCGTCGCCTGCATCCTGACACTGGCAAATCACGCAACGATCCGAATACCCAGCGCCTCTGGCACGATCTCCAAAACGCCTACGCCGCGATGGATGTCGAGCGTCTCGAGGTTTTGCTCGCCCTGACGGATCTCCACGAGAGCGGCAGTGCGATCCGCTCCACGCTTTATCATCTCCGCAAGGTCGCAAAGGAAATGGAACGCACGGTCCGGGATTTGAAAAACCGCTTCCGAGAGGCGCGCTCCTCGCCCGCTTGGCAGTTTTGGCATGCGGACAATCGCCAGAAGGTCGGCACAAAACTGCGGGCCGCAGTCGAAGCCCGCATCCGAGATGCAAAAAATCATCTCGCCACCCTCGAGCATGAAATCGACCTCTGGAAGAAAGACGCCGGAATGAGCGGGCGAAAGGGGCCGAAATCCAAAGGCCGCAAGCCAAAAGACGAGTCGAGCGATCAGGGGCTCTTCGACTTTTAAATCTCCGTGCGCTCCGGGCCAGCCAGCGTTAATTTTTATAAGCCATGACCACCGCAGCCATTATTGTCGCCGCCGGCTCGAGCGCCCGCATGGGGTTCGATAAACTCACGGCTCCACTGTGTGGTCGCTCGGTTCTCGAATGGTCGTTGCGCGCCTTTCAAGAGTGCCCTGCCATCGATCACGCCGTGCTGGTGTGCGCGCCACAGCGCATCGCGGAATTCACAGCGCTTGCTGCTGCGTTTCCCAAGGTCCGCGACATCGTCGCTGGGGGAGCCGAGCGCAGCGCCTCCGTGCTCCACGGCCTCCAAGCCCTCGCCTCGAATCCGCCGGATTTCGTCGCCGTGCATGATGCCGCCCGCCCGCTCGTCACGCCCGCCTTGATCCAAAAAATCCTTGCTGCCGCAGAAACCCACCACGCCGCCTCGGCCGCCCATCCGGTCACCGATTCCCTGCACCGCGCGGATGCCGACGGAGCCCTCGCTGAAACCATTCCCCGCGCCAACCTGTTTGCAATGCAAACCCCGCAAATCGCCCGCCACGACCTCCTCCTCGCCGCGCTGGAGGCCCATCACGCCGGCGCCACCGATGAAGTCTCCGCGCTCATCGCCAATGGCATTCATCCCGTCCCTGTTCTTCACGGCGAACCCAATTTCAAGATCACCTTCCCGAGCGATCTCACGCTGGCTGGCCTTTTTCTTCAAGAACCGTGAGCGCTGAAAACCCCATAGCCGAAACTCCGCCGCCCGCCGTTTCCGGCTTCAAACGCCTGCGCTACCAACTCGAATTTCTCGGGCTCAAATTTGTCGAAGCCTTCGTGCCGCGCCTGCCCTACGCCGCCCTCCAGCCGCTCGCCAATGCGCTCGGCTTCGTCTTCTTCCACCTCGATTCGCGCGGCCGCGCTGTGGCTATCGAAAATTTGCGCGTTGCATTCGGCTCCGCCCACACTCCCGCCGAGCGCATCCGTTTCGCGCGCAAGTCGTGTCAGAACTTCGCTCGAACGATGCTCTGCCTGTTCTGGTCGTCGAATCTGACCCCCGAAAATTACCAGAACTACATTCGAGTGGAGGGCCTCGACAACCATCCCATCCACCGCGACAAAAACGCGCCGGGCGTTTATTTCCTCACCCACTTTTCGAATTTCGAGTGGATCAGCCTCGCCAGTTCCTTCGCCGTCACGCCGGGATTGGTGATCACCCAGACTTTTAAAAATCCATCACTCGGTCCCATTTTTGACAGCCTGCGGGCCAGAGGCGGGCACACCATTATTCCCCCCTCGCGCGCGCTCATTCGCATGATCAAGCTCCTGCGCGCGGGAGGAAAAGTCGGCGCCGCCGCCGATCTCAGCATCAATCCAAAACACGGTGCCGTGCCGGTCCGCTGCTTCGGCCTCTGGACATCCATGAGCCCGATCGCCGGCATCCTCTCCGAACGCGGCGGTGCAGGCCTCGTCCCAAGCCAGATTTTTCCCGAACCCGACGGCCGCTTCCGCCTCGTCTACCATCCCCCGCTCACGCTGCCACCCGACGCCACCCACCAACAAATCGCCCAAGCCTGTTGGGACATCATGGAACCCATGATCGCTAAAAATCCCGAGCTCTGGCTCTGGAGTTACAAGCAGTGGAGATACAAACCCTCCACAGCCCCCGAAGGCCAATACCCCTCCTACGCAAACCCCACCAAACGCTTCGACGAAATGCTGGAGGGACAACAAGCCCCGGGAGGGACAACCTCCGGCTTGTCCCAAGACTGAACTGCGCGGCAATCACTCCGCCCCGTCCCCACCACACCGCGCGCCAACGCCGCTTCGCGGCTGAAAATTGGGGCATGCGGGACGATGCCCCTCCCATGAGCACGACCCCGCGCCGTCGACCTTGGGAGGGACAACCTCTGGCTTGTCCCAAGATCGTATCGCGAGACAATCACGACGCCCCGTCCCCGCCACGCCGGCACCCCCTAAAAAATCTTGAACACATCCACTCATTGAGCGATGGCGTTGCCCTATGCACGAAGCTGGTCGCCGCGCTCCGATTCATCTCCCGCCTTGCCTCGGCGCAGGCCAGCCAACGATCATTTTTCTAACCATTTGCACAAAGGAGCGCCGACCTCTCTTGGCATCCGCCGAAATGCATAATCTTCTCCGCGAAGCATGGTCCGACTCGTCGCATTGGCTGGTCGGCCGATATGTGATCCTGCCGGACCATGTGCATCTATTTTGCTCGCCCGTTGTGGGCTGCGGCATTCCGCTCGAGCGTTGGGTGGCCTTCTGGAAAAATTCAGTTGCCCGCAAATGGAAAGCGGCACACGAAAATACCGGCCCCCTTTGGCAAAAACAATTCTGGGATCGCCGACTGCGCGCCGACGAAAGCTACAATCAAAAATGGGACTATGTGCGCAACAACCCCGTGCGCCACGGCCATTGCCAGAGGACTGAAGACTGGCCCCACCAAGGAGAGATCCTCGAACTACGCATGTGACCATGGGAGGGACAACCTCCGGCTTGTCCCAAGACTGAACCGCGAGGCAATCACGCCGCCCTGTCCCCACCACGCCGCGCGCCGCCGCCGCTTCGCGGCTGAAAAGTGGGGCATGCCGGAGGATGCCCCTCCCAAGTGACGCTCCGCCCTACCGCCCGCCCGCCCTCGGCAATCCCGCTACCCGTTCGCCGGGCCAGATATTATTTTTTGTGAACCATCCGCGCGGCATCTCAAGCGCGTAGGCGATTTGCGGGAAGCTACTCGGCACCGGGCGTTCGTCATGTGGTTCGAGGTCGTGAAGCTCCATGATTGCACCGTTCGGGCCAATGTAGGCGATGGTCAGGGGCAGCTCAGTATTCCTCATCCAGAAAGCAACAGGGGCGGTTTGCGGCATGATGAAAAGCATGCCGGCATCGTCTGCGAGCTCCTTGCGAAACATGAGTCCCGCTGCGCGTTCGTGTTCCTCGTCGGCGATTTCCGCGCGGATGGATTTACCGCTGATCGAGAGCTTCGTGATCGGCAACTCAGGCTGGGCCTGTGTTTGTGCGGGGCAGGTGAAAGTTGCCGCTGCGAGCAAAATCGCAAAAAGAAAAGCCCGCGCCGCAAAAGAAATTTCACCGAATTTATTGACAGGATGGAAAGAATTTGGAGACATACCGGACTTCCAAAAACATGTATTCCATCAGCAGCCTTCACGCAAACTTCCATCGCGCCAATTTTTGCGCCGAGGCGTTTTCTAAGATTGCGAAAAACCACCGGATACACGGACCCAAACTTTCGATTGTGACGCTCTGATCAATGGCGAATTTTTTTCCAAAATGGACAAACTGGCTTCCTTTGAAGCTGGTCATTTGCGCCGGGGCGCTGGTCACCACCATTGCTGGCGGGCTGACCTATTATTTTACTCCAAAATACACGCGGGTCGGCTACGAGCCGAACCAGCCAGTTCCCTTCTCCCACGTGATTCACGTGCAGCAACTCGGCATGGATTGCCGCTACTGTCACAGCTTCGTTGAGGTCGCCTCGCACTCGAATGTCCCGACCACCCAGACCTGTATGGCGTGCCACACTCAAATCAAGGCTAACAGTCCGAAGCTCGCTGCCGTGCGCGAGAGCTGGAAAACCGGCCAACCAGTCAACTGGGTCCGCATCCACCAAGTTCCAGATTACACCTATTTCAACCACGCCGTTCATGTGAACCGTGGTGTGAGCTGCTACAGCTGCCACGGCGCGATCAATGAAATGAAGGTCGTCTACCAGCATGAGCCACAGAGCATGTCCTGGTGCCTTGATTGCCACCGCGCCCCTGAAAATCACCTCCGACCACCCTCGGAAATCTACAATATGGCTTGGAAACCGCCAGCTGATACCACCCAGCGCGAGATCGGCCTGAAGTTTAAAGAGGAGTGGGAAGTCAACCCGCCCGTCACTTGCGGAGGTTGCCACCGATGAAGAAAAATCTGAACCACCCGGCCCCAGAGACCAACCCGCGCATCTGGCGCAGTCTCCGCGAGCGCGAAAACGACCCCGAATTTTTGAAGCACTTGCAGACGGAGTTCCCGCGTGGAGCCGATGTCTATCAAGATAGCGGTCTCTCCAAGCGTGAGTTCATGAAACTCATGGGCGCTTCGATTGCTCTCGCCGGCGTGGGCTTGGCTGGTTGCCGTCGTCCGGAATCCTATCTCGTTCCTTTCACCAAAGGCGTGGAATACGCCATTCCTGGCAAGTTCCTTTACTATGCGACTTCCATGCCCGCCCGTTACGGCGCGGTTCCGCTCATCGCCACAACGAGCGATGGACGTCCGACCAAGTTGGAAGGCAATCCGCTCCACCCATTCAGCAATGGCGGCACCGATAGCTTCGCCCAAGCCGAGATTCTCAATCTCTACGATCCGCACCGCTCGAAGAAGATCACAGAAAAGGGAAAAGACTCGGACTCTGCCGCATTCGATGCGTTCATTCAAGCGCTTGTCAGCAGCAAGGACGAAGGCCTCGCTATTTTGACCGAGGCAAAAAGTTCGCCTACCCGTGACCGTCTGCGTGCAGCATTAGAGGCGAAATTCCCAAAACTCATTTGGGCGGAATACGATCCTCTCGCTCCTGCAGCGACCATAGAGGCTAACGAAGCCTCGTTTGGCCCGAATATCCGTCTCGTTCCCGACTTCAAGCGCGCTGATGTTGTCCTCGCGATTGGAAGCGATTTCCTGAATCCTATCGAGACCGGCATCGGTTTTGCCCAAGGCTTCGCCGCCCGCCGCAATCCCGAGCAGGACGGAAAGACGATGAACCGCCTCTACGCCGTGGAGAACCACTTCACGGTCACCGGCGGTATGGCAGACCACCGTTTACGCTGTAAAGCTTCCGAGCTCGGCGAATTCACCCGCCAGTTGGCTCTAGCCATCGCGGATCAAACCAAGGACGCCAACCTCGCTGCCGTTGCCAAGGCATTTCCTGAGTCGAAAGCCGCGATCAATGCAGATTGGGTCAAAGAATGCGCCGCTGATTTCGCCGCGAACACCGGCCGCTCGATCGTCCTCGCCGGCCCGCTCACCCCAGCCCCGCTTCAGACGCTCGTCAACGCGATCAATAGCGCGCTCGGCAACATAGGCTCCACCCTCGCGGCGGTCAAAACTGACTCCCGCGAAGCTGCTTCGATCGAAGACCTTGCCTCCGCAATCAACAAAGGCAGCGTCAAAAACCTTTTCCTTCTCGGCGTCAATCCAGCCCAAAACGCTCCGGCCAACCTCGATTTCACCGGCCTCCTCGCCAAGGTTCCAAACACGGTTCATCTCGGTCTTTTCGATGATGAAACCGCCAAGGCCTGCCGCTGGCACGTGCCCGCCGCCCATTTCCTCGAAACTTGGGGCGACGTCCGCACTTTCGACGGCACCTACACTTCGGTTCAACCGATGATCCTTCCACTCTGGAATGGCGTCTCCGAAATCGAACTGCTCAATAAACTCACCGGCTTACCTGCTCCCGAGGGCCCTGCGCTCGTCCGTGCGACATTCAATCAGCTCGCTAAAGGCGCAAGCGACGACTCATGGAATGCATTCCTCCGTGACGGTTTCGTGCCTGGCTCCGCTTTTGCACCCGCCAAGGTTTCCTTTAACGCCGCATCAGCTGCCGCCCTCGCGAAACAAGCGAAGCCAGCCAAAGCTGATGCCTTGGAACTCGTTTTCCTGCAAAGCTCCAGCGTGGACGATGGACGCTACGCCAACAATTCCTGGCTCGTCGAAACGCCGGACTTTGTCACCAAACTGACATGGGACAACGCGGTGCTCGTGAGCCCTGCCACTGCCAAGAAGCTCGGCATCAAAGCCAACAACTTCAATGTTCTCGGTGATATCGCCGAGAAGATGGGCAACGATGTCAACTACGACCTCGTTGCCGACATCGTGGAAATTTCCGATGGCAAAAAAACCATCGAAGCTGCGGCGATCGTTGCACCCGGCCACGCTGACGATTCGCTCTCGATCGCTCTCGGTTACGGACGCAAGGGCGTTTCTGCACTGATGGATGGCGTTGGTTTCGATGCTTATCCGCTTCGCTCGACAGATTCCATGCTTTTCCTCAGCGGAGTGACCCTCAAAGTCACGAGCCGCGACTACCCGATGGCTCAAACTCAAGAGCATCGCAGCATGGAAGGGCGCGATCTCGTTCGTGAGGGAACCATCGAGCGCTTCGATAAAGACAATGCCTTCGCCCAATCGATGGGCATGGATAGCCACATCCCAAAAAATATTTCTCTCTACACCCATCCCGAACTGACCTCTAAGGAACAGTGGGGAATGACGGTAGATCTGAACACCTGCACGGGTTGTAATGCCTGCGTAGTAGCCTGTCAGGCCGAGAACAATGTCCCGGTTGTTGGCAAAGACCAAGTCCGCAAAAACCGTGACATGGCCTGGATCCGCCTCGACCGCTACTTCGCGGGGGATGCCAACGAACCCGAAATGCTCTCGCAGGCTGTTATGTGCCAGCATTGCGAAAATGCACCTTGCGAAACTGTTTGCCCAGTGAATGCAACAGTCCACAGCGAAGACGGCCTCAACCTCATGGCCTACAACCGCTGCATTGGAACCCGCTATTGCGCGAACAACTGCCCGTGGAAAGTTCGCCGCTTCAATTATTTCGATTACAACCAGCGCCCGATCGACGAGCTCTACTGGGGTCCGCTTGCCAAAAAAGGTATGGCTGATAGCGTCAAAATGGCGAAAAATCCAAATGTCACTGTTCGTATGCGCGGAGTCATGGAGAAGTGCACATTCTGCATCCAGCGCATCGAGGAATCCAAAATTTCCCGCCTGGTGGAAGCAGGTCCGACACCTTCAAGCGAAACGCCAATCTCTTCGTTCAAAGTGGCTTGCCAACAGGCCTGCCCGAACGACTCACTCGTTTTCGGCGACATCGCCAACCCGAAGAGCGAAGTCTTCAAAATGCGCCAGAGCCCGCGCCGCTACGAGATGTTCAAGTATCTCAATGTCACGCCGCGCGTCCTCTACTTGGCCCGTATCAAAAACCCGAATCCGAAAATGCCAGGTGCCGATCAAGTCGGTATGGCCAACGGCTCTGGCCACCATGGCGACGCGCATGGCGCGGACCACGGATCTCACGGGGCAGGGCACGACACAAACAACGCTCAACCGCCACACGGTGAAACCCACGCGCCCGCCGGCCACTAACAGCTTTCCTGACCAATGTCCAACCCGACAGCCACAGCCGAACACAACGAGCCCCTAACGGCGGAGGATAAACAACTCGTCCGTCCACCGCTCGTCCTCAATGAGCGAACCATGGGCTGGATCAGTTCCTACATCAGCTCCATCGTCGAAGGGAAAACTCCCACATGGTGGTATGCCTCCATGGCATTCACCATCCCGCTCACGCTCGTTTGCTTGTCACTCCTCGCTTATCTTATTTCCACAGGTGTAGGCGTTTGGGGAAACAACCACCCCGTCGGTTGGGCGTGGGATATTACAAACTTCGTGTTCTGGATCGGCATCGGCCACGCTGGAACGCTCATCTCAGCCATTCTCTTTCTCACCCGTCAGAAGTGGCGCACTTCAATCAATCGCGCGGCCGAAGCGATGACCCTCTTTGCGGTTGTTTGCGCCGGCATTTATCCTGCACTTCACGTGGGCCGCGTCTGGATGGCTTGGTTCCTCGCTCCGGTGCCAAATGCTAACGGAATCTGGCAAAATTTCCGCTCGCCGCTCCTCTGGGACGTGTTCGCGGTTTCTACCTACTTCACGGTTTCGGTTCTCTTCTGGTATACGGGCCTCATTCCTGATCTTGCCACTCTGCGTGATCGATGTAAGACCAAGGTTCGCAAATTCATCTACGGCGTTCTGGCCCTCGGATGGCGCGGCGGCAACCGTCAGTGGCGCCATTACGAAATGGCCTACCTCATCCTCGCCGGTCTCTCGACTCCCCTTGTGCTTTCCGTGCACTCGGTCGTGTCTTTCGACTTTGCGACGTCGGTCGTTCCCGGTTGGCATACCACCATCTTCCCGCCATACTTCGTGGCAGGTGCTATCTTTGGTGGATTTGCGATGGTGCTGACCATCATGATTCCGGCTTGCGCGATCTACAAACCACTCCATGACCTTGTGACCGTGAACCACGTGGACAAGATGTGCAAAATCATCCTGCTGACAGGTTCCATCGTTGGTTACGCCTACCTCATGGAACTCTTCATTGCATGGTATGGTGCCAACCCCTATGAGCGCGCGGCTTTCTGGTATCGTGCCTTCGGTCCTTACTGGTGGGCTTACTGGGCCATGATGTTCTGTAACGTCATTTCCCCGCAGTTTTTCTGGTTCAAATATTTCCGCACGCACCTCGTCTGGGTATGGATCATCGTTCAATTCCCGAATATGGGTATGTGGTTCGAGCGCTTCGTGATCATTGCCACTACTCTGGCCCGCGACTTCACGCCATCCGCCTGGGGAATGTTCCATCCAACCTGGGTCGATATCTGCACGTTCGTCGGCACCTTTGGTCTCTTCGGAACATTGTTCCTGCTCTTCATCCGATTCCTTCCAATGATCTGTATGTTCGAAGTTAAAGCAGTTCTGCCAGAAGCGGATCCGCACCACGGGGAGGCTCATCACTAATGAACGCTGTCGGCAACACATCCGCTCCAGTCTACGGCATTGCGGCAGAATTCCAATGCGCCCGCGACCTCTACCATGCCGCTGAAAAAATCCACGATGCCGGATTTCAAAAATGGGATGTTTTTTCCCCATTTCCGATCCACGGCATGGACGAAGCCATGGGCATGAAGCGCTCGATTCTCGGTAAGGTCGTCTTTCTTGGAGGCCTGACCGGCTTTCTCACTGCTGTGACCATGGAGTTCGGCACCTCGTCGTTCCTCTACCCTCTGATCGTGGCTGGAAAACCGACCAACCTCTTCACGGTTCCAGCATTCTTCCCGATCATGTTCGAACTGACCATTCTCCTCTCGGCGTTTACCGCTGTGTTTGGAATGCTCCTCCTCAATGGGCTCCCGCGTTTGAACCACCAACTTTTCAACTGGGACCGCTTTAAACTCGTGACGGAGGATAAATTTTTCGTCGCCATCGAAGCCAATGACCCGAAGTTCTCATCCCGCTCGGTCAGCGACTTCCTGGAGTCCCTTGGCGGAATCAATATCACCACCATTCATGGGGACTAAACGATCATGCTGAAATACTTCTTCTACACATTCGTTTTATTGATCGTGCTCGTGGTGAGTGTGGCTGGCTTCCGTGGTCAAAAATCCACCAAACCACCCTTTGAGGTTTTCCCAGACATGGATCGCCAACCAAAGGTCAAAGCTCAAGTTCCGAGTAACTTCTACGCCGATGGGCGAGGCAACCGCGAGCCGATCGCCGGCACTGTCCCGCTCGGCTATGGCATGCCGCAACACAAATCGGTCGATGGTTCAACCGGCGCTTCGGAGAGTCCCTACAAGCAAATCAAGTTTTCTTCAGGCGTCTCATATCCCGCCACCGGTCGCTTTGGCAACCAATGGGGAACCGGAATGCCAATGGAAGTGACCCCCGAGGTTATTTCCAGAGGTCAAGAGCGTTTCACTATTTCTTGCAAAGTCTGCCACGGTGCGACCGGTGCGGGTAATGGTATCGCAGGCAAATACGGCCTCGTCGGCATCGCGAACCTTCACCAGCAACGCATCCGCGAGATGGCGGATGGCGAAATCTTTAATACGATCACCCACGGCAAGAATACCATGATGGGTTATGGCGACCGCATTCAAGTGCAGGATCGCTGGGCCATCGTCGCCTACATCCGCGCCCTCCAAAAATCCCAAGGCGGCGCGACGATCAATGATGTTCCAGCCACCGAACGGGCAAAATTAGAATCGCAGACAAAATGAGCGGACACGAACCATCACAACCCGGCAGCCATACCTTCGACTACAAGCACGTCGGCGGTCGTTTTCTCGGTCTCGTAGCTCTCGCCCTCGTCGCTTTCGGCGCAGTCGCCATCGGTGCATTCACCGACACCAAGCAGTTTGCCTTTTCTTACCTGTTCGCCTTCACATTCTTCCTTACCATTTGCATGGGCGGGCTTTTCTGGACGCTCGTTCACCATGCGGTGGATGCTGAGTGGAGCGTTGTCGTCCGTCGCCAGCTGGAAAACATTGCGAGTCTTCTAGTTGTCATGGGAATTCTTTTTATCCCGTTGATCTTCGTAGCTCCGAAGCTCTGGTATTGGATGACAAAGCTCCCAGGCCAAGATATCCTTCTCGACGAGAAATGGCCTTATCTCACCAAAGAATTCTTCTGGATTCGTGCGGCTTTTTACTTCGTATTCTTCACAGTGGCCAGCCTCTGGCTTCGTAGAAATTCCATCAAACAAGACACTTCGGGTTCCGCGAGATACACACTTCTCAATCGCAAGATCACCTTCGGAAGCCTTCCGCTCTTCGCAGTGTGCCTCACCTTTGCCGCCATCGACTGGCTCATGGGCCTCGACTACCACTGGTTCTCGACCATGTGGGGTGTTTACATCTTTGCTGGAACAGCCCTCAGCAGCATGTGTGTTTTGGTTCTTATCATCACCGCGTTGCGCAACGCGGGATACTTCAAAAATGTCATCACCATCGAGCATTACCACATCATGGGTAAGCTCATGCTCGCCTTTACCATCTTCTGGGCTTACATCGGATTCAGTCAATATATGCTGATCTGGTATGCAAACATCCCAGAAGAAACCATCTACTTCCTGCGCCGCAATACCGAGAGTTGGCAAATTCTGAGCACCGCCCTCGTCGTTGGACACTTCTTCGTCCCATTTCTGCTTTTGCTTTCCAATATGGGGAAAAAGAACCCCGCATTCCTGTGCGGCATGGCTCTTTGGATTCTCACGATGCATCTCTTGGACATCTATGTCGTTGTTCTTCCTGCTCTTCACAAAGCAGGCGTTCAACTCAGCTGGCTTGATCTGGCCTGTCTCGTCGCCATCGGCTGCACTCTCGCGGCGACATTCCTCAAGCGCCTCGGCGATGCTCCGCTCTGGCCGCTGCGTGACCCTCGCCTGAAAAATTCCATCGCTCTCAAAAACTGATGCAATCTGCCACCACTCATCACGAAGATTCTGCTGGACATAAAAAACCTGTCTTTTGGATTTTTGTTGCCGCCCTGATCGGCCTAGGCCTTTTCTTCGGTATCAACTACCTTTTCCTCGGGAATACCGATTCAACCCTCAACCCCGAAGACCCCGCCCGCGATATCGAGCGTGTAAAAAATCTTGCCGACTTAAAAGCCGAGAACGAGATCAAGCTCAACACCTACGCCTGGGTTGATCAAGTCAAGGGATCTGTCCAAATTCCTATCACCGAGGCAATGAAACTCGCTCTGGCGGATCTGAATGCCAAAAAGCCAGCGCCAGCCTACCCGGTTCTTGACGCCACAGGCAAACCGCTCCCAGCCACAACACCTGCTTCAGGTGCTGCAGCAGACTCTGCTGATGCCCTTCCCAGCGAGCCCGCAGCTATGAGCCAGACTTCATCGAATGTCTTGGCTGCTCCCGTGGACCCTGCTGCAGCAAAACCGGCCAAAACCAAGAAACCTGCGAATCAATGAGTAACGACCAGTCCAGCCAGCCGGACACTCTCAACAGCGCCGAACGTGCGACTATCGATGCCTCAGTGGCAGCTCCGGTGATTCTCTTTTTCGGCACTGCCATCTTCTGGTTGCTCTTTGGCTCTGTTTTTGAACTCATCAGTGCCATCAAGCTAGTCTGGCCCAGCTTCCTTGATGGATTCGGACTTTTGACTTATGGCCGCACGAGTATCGTATCTATCAATGCTCTAGCCTACGGCTGGGCCACACCCGCTGCGATCGGCATCGGCCTCTGGCTCACCGCTCGCCTCTGCCGCGTCCAATTGGATCGAACTAAAATCCTGATTGCTGCAGGAATCATTTGGAACATTGGCACATTTATTGGAGTGGCAGGCATCTTGATCGGTGACAACACATCCATATCGCACCTCAACTTCCCTGGTTACTCCACTCACATTCTCTTGCTTTCCTTCGTGTTGATCGCCATTTGGGCCATCGTAACTTTCAATCAGCGTCAATCTGGGCCGCTCTATGTTTCTCAGTGGTTCTTGGTTGCCGGTTTCTTCTCGTTTCCCTGGCTTTTCGCAACGGCGAGTCAACTCCTCATTTGGAAACCACTGCAAGCCAGCGCTCAACCCGCTATTGCCGCATGGTTCGCTGGGGGGTTTTTCAACCTCTGGCTTGCCCCCATGGGACTTGCTGCCGCGTTTTATCTCATTCCCAAGACAATCGGACGCAGTATCAGTAGCCAACACCTCAGTCTCTTGGCCTTTTGGTCGATCTTGCTTTTCGGCGCTTGGTCGGGGACCAGCCGCCTCATTGGTGGACCTCTCCCTGCCTGGATGGTCAGCGTAGGAGTTGCGGCCAGTGTCATGATGATTATTCCGGCTCTTGCCGTTGCGATCAACCTCCACCTTACGCTCGATGGACATTATGCCCCAATGAGTTGGAGTCCTGCCCTGCGCTTCACCATTACGGGTGTTTCGATGCTTGTTTTCACTTGGGTGCTCACAGCCATCAATTCGCTGCCCGCCGTGAACGCGGTTACAAACTTCTCAGACATCACCCGCGCGCTCAACCTGCTTGGCTACTACGGCTTCTTCAGCATGACGGCATTTGGCGCGATCTACTACATTTTGCCTCGCCTCACCGGCAAAGAATGGCCTTCGTCCGGCCTCATTTCTTTGCACTTCTGGCTGGCCACGACGGGCGTTCTTCTCGGAGTAACCGTCCTCATTCTCGGGGGCCTGATCCAAGGCTTTGCTCTTCAGGACATCGGTGTCACTTTCCGCAGTTCGATGGACTTTATCTTCCCGTTTAGATTTGTCGCAGCGTTGGCCGCTTTGCTGATTGTTGGTGCTAATCTCGCCTTCGCTCTCGTATTCGCGGGCCTCAGCTGGTCGCTCCGTCGCCCCGGCACAGCACCGGCACTCATCGCTGTGTGCGAAGAAAATTCTCAAGAGCCCGTCGCGGTATGAACAAACTCACACTCCTCTTCATCGGCATTTTTCTCACATTCGGCTCGGCCTGGATCGGTCTCGTGGCGTATCCCGTCGCCAATCTCGCTCACATGGAGCCCCTTCCCGATGAGGAAACGGGTGGACTTCTGCCTCCGACCCAATCAGGGTTGGCCGTCGCCGGACAAAAAGTCTACGCAGCAAATGGTTGCATGGAGTGCCACACCCAGCAGGTGCGCCCAGACCCCGTAACTGCCGACATCGCGAAGAAACTCGGAAAACGCCAAACCGTTCCGCGTGATGAAATCCGCGATCGCACCGCATTCCTTGGGGAATACCGTATCGGCCAAGACCTCTCCAACTTCGGCGCACGCGAAACCGACGCAGCTGCGATTCACCGTCACCTCTACTCACCCAAGAGCGTAACCCCTTGGTCGAATATGCCGTCCTACAGTTATCTCTACGAGTATCGCAAAATCGTGAGTCAGCCCTCCGCCCATGCTCTTCAGGGACTTACCGGTCCTCGTGCACCGAAGCCAGGCTACGAAGTTCTTCCGACCCAGCAGGCCGAAGCCCTTGTCGCCTACCTGCTTTCCCTGAACCAAAATTACCCGCTGCCGGAATCCCCGGAGCCCACCGCCAAGTAAAACCGTGACTTCTCATACGCCACCGAACGAGCCACCCAACGGCGAAAGCCCGGAACCCAACGCTCCCGTCCTCCGTGAGGGACCAGAGCCATCGGAAAAACGCGCACCGGTTCCTTTTTGGCTGATCATCCTTTCCGCCGTTATCATCTTCTGGGCAGGCATTCAATTAGCTCTCAATAGCGGTGGATTCCGCGCTGATGTCTACAATCCTTCCCTCGTTTCCTGGAGTGGTGCTGGAAGTGGGGGTCCAGCGGTTGCGCCCGATCCCAAGGTCATCGGCAAACGTCTCTTCAGCCAAAATTGCGCCGTTTGCCACCAAGGCACGGGCATGGGTGTCGCTGGACAATTCCCACCTCTCGTAGGCAGTGAATGGGTCGTCGGCGGAGCTTGGGTGGGTGACAACCACCTCGTCAAAGTTCTTCTCGCTGGCATGCAAGGGCCGGTGCAAGTCAAGGGAAACACCTATAACAACGCCATGCCTCCATGGTCGCAGCTCAAAGACGAACAAATTGCAGCCGTCCTTACTTACATTCGCTCCGAGTGGGGCAATGCCGCCGCGCCCATCACAGTGGATTATGTGAAAACCATCCGCGCCGCCACTGGGGACCGCAAAGATCCTTGGTCACAAAAAGAACTTAAAGCCATTCCCGCAGAGACCATTTCTGCAGGGGGCGCCGCTCCTGCCGCTCCTGCCGCCCCGGCTCCTGCCGCCCCGCCCGCTGCCTGATTTGACCCGACTATGAACTTCCTGCTGCGAATCCTTTCCATCACCGCATTTCTTCTCGTAGGGGGCAGTTTTCCCGCCCAAGCCGAGGAGCGCACTTCCAATCTTTTCTGGGCTCCTCCAAATATCACGGTCGGTGGAGAAAAAATTGATTCCTTGCTCAATTTCATCTTCATTCTTACGCTGGTGGTATTTGTCCTGACCCAAGGCGTTTACATTATTTACCTGATCCGCTACCGTCGCCGTCCTGGACACAAGGCCCACTATAGCCACGGCAATAACACCCTTGAATTCTGGTGGACCATCATTCCCACAGCAGTCTTCCTCCTCCTCGCAGTCTGGTCCAACCGTATCTGGTTCGAACTCACTGCGTCGCCCATCGCGCCGGATGCCATCACCGTCGATGTCGTTGGCTATCAGTTCGGCTGGGATCTGCGCTATGCTGGGGCCGATGGACAACTTGGAGAGGGCGATGTGAAGCGCTTCACTGTCGAAAACAAATTCGGCGTAGATCCCGCCGACCCAGCCGGCAAAGACGACTTCACTTCCACCGAGCTCGTCATTCCCGTCGGAAAGCCCGTCCATGTCCTCCTTCGCTCACGCGATGTGATCCATTCGTTCTACGTCCCATCCTTCCGCCTCTATCAAGATGCCGTCCCCGGACGCACCATCAAGTGGATGCAATTCACCACCACCCGCACGGCGGAACTCGAACTCGCCTGCAGTCAACTCTGCGGTAAAGGCCATTACAACATGAAGGCCAAAATTCGCGTCGTCCCCGTCGAGGAATACGAAAAATGGTATGCCGGCAAAGCCGCCGCAGCAAAAGAAGCCGCCGCCGCCCTCTAAATCCGGAACGCCGACGTCCCCGTCGGCATTAGCGTCCGTAAGAGAAATGGGCCATGCGGGACGATGGCCCTCCCATGAGCATGACCCCGTGCAGCCCCCGTTCGTTACTGAAAAGTAAACAACTCACCCTCTGTGTTCTCTGTGTCCTCGGTGGTCAAATCTGCTGAATGCCCGTTCACCCAACCGCCCGCAAATTAATAGTCATCTACGTTGTTCTTTTGCGAAGGCGCTGAAGGCGGGGGCGGGGGGCGAAGTCCTGATGAGGCGTGGGTGGACTGCGCGGGGCTGCGTATGGATTTCAGAGCTTGCTCGACGCGGTTGCGGATGGATGAGAAATGAAGCAGCAGCTTCGAAATCCCGATCATACCGCCAATGGCCACGGCGAAAACGATAAAACCTGCGATGACATGGAACCACGAAGGGTCCGTGAGAGGGTTTTTCCCAATGGCAAATTCCGATCCGAACACAATCGTGCCAATCGTTAACATGAGAATCCGCGCCAGATTTCCTGCAATCGCCAACGGTGCCGAGCAGAGGAAAAGAATCCACTTCTGCCACCAGGTTTGCAGCCTGAAATTTCCATACAGCGCGCTGGCCATCATGAGAGCAAAAAGCGAGCGAATCCCCGAACACGGATCCGCCACATCCACCGCAAATTTCTTCCCCGCCGGAATCCCCAGCAGCGGCTCCGGCGCCGAAAGGATGCCCGTGCCATTCCGCACCACATCGATCCCTATGAAATCCAACGAAAAAACCGCCGCGTGGGACATGAGCATGCGTAGTGGGAAAGCGATGTAGTTATCCAGAAACGGCACCGGCCAGGCAAAGACGAGAAAGATCAGTGGGAAGCCAAAAAAAGTGACTGTTCTCCAACCCAGTTGAAACCACACCGCGCCGATGACCATTGCTTGAAAGGCAAAAAAGCCGATGTAGTGGGTGCCCATCCGGTGGCCTACCCAGAAAAAGCCAAAAGCCAGAACGACGAAACACATCCCAAGGAAAGAGGACGATGGCGTTGGTAACGGTTTTTGGTAGATGGCGTAAACAAAAAGTAGGAATGCACCAGGCAGCACCATAAGGCAATGCCCCCAATCCCCGCTGCCTTTGGAGATGTTGACGAATTGCTTGAAGGCTGACTCATTGACTGGCCCATAACCTTGAGAGTAGGGTATTAATGCAAAGAGTAAGAAAGGAATGAACCAAGCCAAGCCCAGCGCGATGAGCTGGCGGTCGGATGCGTGTGAGCGAATCTGAGTGAAATATTTATTCAAGATCGGAAGAAGATTGTTGCATAGGAAAGTGCTCTTCGACAATAGCGAAAGTGTGCAAATCTTTCACGGGATGAAGCGTCCAAGCACCGCATTTTTGTGCCTCATCAGGGGAGGGACGGTTTGACACCAGATTTTGGACGAATTTCCCCTGCAATGGAATTTCTCTGATCCGGTAGCCCAAGCGATGCGCCGTGGAGGGGATGTCAAGCTCCAAATACCAACTTGCAAGCACACCATCTGCTGAAACGGCCTCCCAGGCCTGCCGTGACCAAAAGTGGCCGGTTCCAAGCATAGAGAGCGCTACCGGTTGGTCGTAGGTCTCAGTGACCGTGGCAAGCCAATGTGGATTCGTTGAGGCATCCACGCGGCCCAAGTGGTATGCGAGAATGTCCGCTTTTTCTGCGGCGAGGCAGCGTAGCATGCGTGCAGGTAAATCGGCAACCATCGGGAGGTGGTCGTATTCCTGAAAAAGAATATGCGTGAAGGAGCGTCCCTGAAGCCAGTTCGTGGTGCGGGAAAAAATCTCACGATAGCTCTGCCTTTCTCGCTGGTGGTCTGAGGTTTTGTGCTTCGATTCGGTGAGAAGAAATTTCTGGGAATGCGAGATTTTTTGAAACGCATCTTGTCTTCCACCGTAAGCAAGCAAAAGACTGTCTCGCTCAAAACCTGCTTTTGTCCAGAGACATATCGTTTTTTCGACTGATTCTGGATCGCGATGGTCGAGAAGCACAAGAAGGACGTTTTCCCGCTCGCCAGTCGATGCCGAAACTGCGTGCTGTTTTGGAAAATCCACCTCCGGATGCGCCGTAAAGCCAATCGATTGCTTCCAATAGGTCAGACGCTTCTGAGCTATGGGCAGCGGCACGACGGCGCAATCACAGCCGAGCAAATGCACGCGCCCACCCCAATAAAAAATCAAACCCCGCCCCAGCGGCTTGCCCGTTCGGCAGTCGCAGATCTCGGAGCCAATAAGCCGAAAAAACCACACGCTGACGTCGCGAAGGGCTTGTTTGAGTTGTTTCAACATTTTTTAGACAGAATTAACAAAATTGACAGAATTCGAGCGAAGCGGAGAACCACTGCCGCAGGTAACCCGAAGGTTGAGCGCGGGTAGGCAATTTCACTTGGAGGGTCATCCTCCGTGAGGACCACAATTTCGATTGTGAATCAGAGGATTTTCGGATTTTCGAAGAAATCTTCCAGCGAAATGCCACTCGAGCCGATCAGAAGTAGGCTTGCCTTGGGATACTTCTTTTTGAAAGCTGCTAGGCCGGATACTTTATCGGGGCGATCGCTTTTCACTTTGATCCCGACAAAACGTTGATATTCGGAAATTTTTAGACAAAATAAACAAAATTCACAGAAATTGGTAGAGAAAATCAGAATGCGCTTGCTTTTTTAGTCCTCTCTGTGGTCTCTGTGCCCTCGGTGGTCAATTATTTTGCCCTCGGTTTCACCAATTCAGTATCTTTCCTCACATCCTCAAACTCCTTGAGGGCCATACCGACGACTTGGTCCATGTTGTAATAGCGGTAGGTCGCCAGTCGGCCGATGAAGGAAATGCCGGTGCATCCGCAGCCTTCTGGCAGATAGGTGTCCGGCTTCAGCGAGGCTTGGTCGGCAAGTTCCTTGTATTTTTTGTAGAGGGCCGATGAATCCGGCGCCGGGATCGGATAGTAGGGTTCCTTGCCGGGGCCAAAGTCATCAGGGTATTCGCGAACGATCGTGGTGTTCGGGCAATCCTGCCCCGTGGCGTGCTTGATTTCGACAATTCGGGTAAATGGCTCCTCCCCGGGATAATTCACTTGCATCGCCGGTTGATAATGTTGAGGAGGAATAGGAAAAGCGGTAGGCGATGGCTGAGGGGGCCTTGAAGCCAACGCCTCAGGCGTGAAGGATTCCGCCTCGAAGCGGAGCGATCGGTAAGGCAGGCGGCCGAGTTGGAAGTCGAAGAATTCATCGATCGGCCCAGTGAAGACGAGGTGCTTAAACTTCACTTGCGGAAGAATATCGCTGTAGGAGGTATTCAAGCGCAGGTCCAGCTTGTTGCCGCAAGCGCGGATCATGTTCTCAAAGAGTTTGGTATAGCCGTGCTTTGGAAGAGCTTGGAACTCGTCGCTCAGATAGCGGTCATCGCGATTCGTGCGAAGCGGGATTCGCCCGCACACGCTGGCATCCAACTCCCTCGGATGTCTCCGCCATTGCTTGAGTGTGTAGCCTTTGAAAAACTTCTCATAAAGCTCCCAGCCCACCTGCGAAATGATGACCTCTTCCGAATTTGTGGGATTTTCGATCGCAACGCGCTTCTCCGCCAGCCAGGCCTCCATTTCTTCGGTCGTCGACGCGCGGCCGATCAGTTGCTCGAAGGTATTGAGATTGATGGGAAAATTCCAATACCGGCCATCGGTATGTGAGAGGATTTTGTAGTCCACCGCATGCCATTCCGTGAACTGCGAGAGATATTCGCGAATCCTCGGCGAATTCGTCCGGAAATAATGCGGCCCGTAGGTGTGGATGAGCACACCATGTGAATCGTAGTGGTCATAAGCATTCCCTCCGATATGGTTGCGCTTGTCCACCACCAGACAACGCTTGCCCAGCTGAGTCGTCAGCCGCTCGGCCATGGTTAAACCGGAAAATCCGGCACCTATAATGAGGAAGTCGAACATTTTTTAAACAGAATTCATAGAATTTACAGAATTGGGCGGTTGAAACGGAAAGCTTTTTTTAGAAAGAATCTGAGCCCAGCGAGTCCATTTTCTTGGAGGGTCTTCCTCCGTGAGGACCCAAATTTCGGATTGTATAGTCGCGAGGAGGCACGAAAATTATGGCAGAATGATTGTTGGCAAAATCATGGACAGCAAAATTATTGGGGGAAAAACTGAGAGACTCCTAACTAACAAGTTTTATCATGTTATGCAACAGCATTCTATTTAACCACCAATAGAACAAATTTTCACAAATCGGGAGCGGCTTCGCCGGAGAATTTCATCGTCAGTATGATTCGTGTTCATTTGGAAATTCGTGGTTCATATTTCCCTCCAACCGCTCAGCGCCCTCCCGCTGCTGAATTGTAAACAACTCACTCTCTGTGTCCCCGGTGGTTAAATACTTTGGGTGATCGGTAGTCACAGACAGCGGCTACAGGGCGCTTAGGGTAAGCGCTGTGCGGGTTGCATAAAGGGGGATGTGGCGGAGGCGAGGGTCGCTGTGACCCGGTGCGGAATGAATTCGGATTCCGTAGGGTGTAGCGGGATGGCTTTGGAGGAAGAGGTGGAGGCTTTTCAGCGTGCCTGTGGCGCCGGATTTGACTTCAATCGGAATGATGCTGGCACCGACGGCGAGGAGGAAGTCCACTTCGGCTTGGCTGTTGAGGGCTTCGCGAATCCAGAAGTAGAGTTCGGGTTCCTGATCAGGAGGTGCGGCAGCGAGGAGCTCTTGGGCGACGAATTGCTCGGCGGCGGCGCCACGATGGATGCCCAAGAGGTCAGGTTGGGCGACGAGTTCGGAGTCGATGCGCAGGGCGGCGTGGAGGAGGCCGATGTCCAAGAAAGCGAGTTTGACGAGGCGGGGATTTGCTTGTGCGGCGAGGGGCAGGCCTTGTCCGGAAGAGTGGGTGATTTGACGGACGACACCGGCTTTTTCCAGAGCACTTAGAGCTTGGCGGACAGACGCGGCCCGGCGATCGGGGTCAATATTGGAAAATTTCAGGCGCTCGCCAACGAGGCCAGGCGTGCGAAGGAAGAGATTTTCGGCAAGGTCGGCCGGGATGCGCGGAGCGTATTTGGCGAAGTCGCGCCGGTAGGTTTGCAGGATGGAGAGTTGGGCGCGGCGGCATGCAGAGGGATCTGCGTTATCGATCGATTCACGAAGGGCTTCAGGCATGCCGCCCGTGAAAAAGTAGTCTCGCAGCATGGAAAGTGCCACGGTGTGAGCTGCGGGTGGAAGTGACTCACCAGGCGCGAGGCTGGAGATGGCATCCGCAAGGTCGGGCTTGCCTTTGGCGAGAAGGAATTCCGTAAAGTCCATCGGGTGGAGCCAGAGAGATTCGATGCGACCAACAGGCATGGAGAACTCTGCGGCATCCATCGCGAATTCCAGCAGGGAGCCTGTGGCGATAACTGGAATGTGCGGCTGAAGTTCGTGGAAGTATCGAAGCGCCGTGATGGCTTCGGGGCATTCTTGGATTTCATCGAGAAAAAGGAGTCCACCGGCGGCGAGCGGGAAACCGATGAGGGTCAGTTGGCGGAGGATGTCGGCCGGGTCGGGAGTGGCAAAGGCGGCTTTGGCGCTGGGCTGGAGTTCAAAATTTATTTCGACCAGGGGAATTTTTTCGATGCGGGCGAGCTCGCGAATGAGCCATGTTTTGCCCACTTGGCGCGCTCCGTGTAGCAAGAGGGGCTTGCGACTTTTGCGATGAAGCCACTCTTGAAGAGATGAGAGAAGATGTCTTTTCATGTTTTGAAAATAGCAATAAAAATGCTTTTTTCAAGATATGTTTTAGCGGAACTTTTTTTGACAGGATCTGCAGGAGAAACAGGAGGAGTTTTCAGACAAACCCGGAGCGCAGCGGAGAACGACAAATGAAGTTTGCCTGTAGGGTGAGCGTAGCGAGTCAATTAACAAAATTGACGGAATTGAGGGAAGGGAAACAGGAGACTTGAAAACTGGAGATTGCAGTTCTTTGGAATAGCTTTTCAGCACCTGCCACGCTTTTTTCCTCTGTGCTCTCTGGCCCTCTGTGGTAATCCTGCTGAGTTCGCATTGGGTTATACACCCAGAATTTCCGAGAACCTCGAAAAGGGAAGCACTCTGGCTCTATGCTCCGAAAATTCTACATCTGCTTCTCCTAGGTGGACTTGATAAAACTTCGGAATACTGGATCTCTGCGCGAAGTAGGAGATTTGGCTACTCAGACCTCGCTCGCCCAGCTTGCATTCCACGGCGAAGACCGGTTTGCGGTTTTTCAGCACCACGAAATCCACTTCGCGACCGACTGCGTCACGAATAAACCTCAGCTCCATGGCCTCTCCCGCTGTATCTTCCAAATGGTGGCAATATTTCAACAAATTTGATGCCACCAGATTTTCGAATCGCGAGGCCTCATCCCCACAAACCGACCAGTCCCAAAGATAGAGTTTGCGCTCTTTTTTCAAGGCTCGGAGTTTCGGCAGGCCGAATGGCGAAATCCGGAAGCAAAAGTAAAGATTTTCTAAAATCTGAATCCAGCGATCCGCCGTCTCAAATGAGACATCCAAATCCTCGCGCAGATTGTTGACCGAAAGCGGAGACCCCACACGATCGGGCAGTGTTTGAGCCAGTAATTCTATCTGTCCGACTTCCCGGACTTGCTCGAGAGAAAGCAAATCCTCCCTCACCACCCGGCTCAAATGCTCTCTCTGCCAGCGTTTCCAGTGGCGCTCGTTGGCCGCCAGAAAGGGTTCCGGAAATCCGCCGAATTTCAGCAACTGCTCAAGACTCGCCTTTCCTGTGCTCCCACCCAGTTCCGAGAATGAAAACGGATGCAGCCGGTGATAATGATACCGGCCCTGGAGAGAGTCTCCGCCCTTTCGGTAGTGATCCAAACGCGCCGATCCCGTCACCAAAAATTTCCGGCTCGATTTGTTCGTGTCATAAAATCCCTTGACGAGATTTCTCCAGCCTTTGTATTTGTGGATTTCATCCAGAACTACCACCTCGCCACCGCTTGGCAGTCCACCGTCCAGCAACATTTTGCGAGCACTCGGATGGTCCCAGTTCAAATAACACGGATCGGACTCCGACCCGCTCTCCAAAAACGACAGGGCCAATGTCGTCTTGCCCACTTGTCGCGGACCTCCCACAAAAACCATCTTCTCCCCAAGGTCCGACGCCACATCACTTCTCATCGCTCGATTCATGTGATTATTTTAGAGTCTATCGGGAAAAAAACATGCTTTTTTTTCGATACACCTGAATTTTTACATGCCTCGGCGGTATTGACGCAGAGGGGAATTTAACCACAACCGAGCGCCTTGGGCATGCGCGAGGAAGACTGCATGAATGCAGCCCGAAGGGTGAGCGAGAGGGAAGGAGCGAGTCAAATGGCACAGATTAATACGGATGGGAAGACTGGGGTGTGTGGCGGGTAACTGGTGGCCGGTATCTGTAGCGGCGGTCTGTGACCGCCGAGGGCAGCCCATTTCCCTTGGAGGGGCCTCCTCCGTGAGGACCGAAATTTCGGATTTTATAGCCGCAAAAAGACGGGGAAACTATGGCAAAATCATGGACAGCAAAATGATTGGGGGAGAAACTGAGAGGCTCCTAACTAGCCAGGTGGAGGAATTGCAGATTGCGAAAGCTATGAAAATCCTCATCAAAAGAAACGATGCGACACTTTTTGAACTGAGCCAGTGCCGCTAGGTAACAATCTGTCCAGAGGTGGTGCGGGAAGTCTGGCTGGCGGGATAATGCCATGAAAGAATGGTCGATATCTGGAGAATCCACGATGAAACTTACTTGAGCTTCGGTGCGATATCGTTGATATATCTTCCAGGCCTCGTCAGATGTTAGCGGGCGGCTCAGGATTTTGGGATGAGTGGAGAGGCGCAGAAAGGACAGTGCCGTAACTCGGCAGAAGGCAATTTCAGGAGCGGATTGGTCTTGCCAGTAAGCGATTGCTGTTTTATGGTGCGCATGGTTTTCGTCTGCCAAAGCGAGCCAGACATTCACATCCAGAAGATCTGTCATAGGCTTCCTTCTCTCCGGATCTTGGAGTCTGTTTCGCGGATGGCCTGAATATCCTCTTCTTCAAGGATTGCGTTGAGCTGGCGGTTCGTGAGTGCTGGGGATGGCGGCTGCCCCAGAACCCGGTGGATGGCGACCGGCGGTGGCATGCGGCGCTTGGAAGGAGAACTGGCGGTCGCCTGTGAGCCTAAGCCAGAAAGAATGAATTGGGTGATCAGGTTTTTGAGTGTTGTCCGTTGCTGAACTGCGAGGGTTTTCGCTTCGCGAAAGAGTTCGTCCGGAAGATCAATTGTGGTTCTCATAAACGCATATAAGCATAAAATTTTTTTATGTCAAGGTTATCGTTCCGTGCTTTGGCAGTTTGGTGGGCGAGGCGCTCACCTCCACGCCTTTCAAGTTGGCACTACTCGGGCCACCTGATTTTTCTCCGTGCCCATCTGTATTGCTCCGTGGTCAAAAAATGCTTTCAGGTCATCGGCGGTCAAAGAGGCCCGCTACAATGCACATCTCCCTCGCTTTACCTCTTCTTGTTTGGCTTGTTGGTTCCTATACTTAGCAGCCGATTCACTCAGGGCTTCGAGAGATTGATCTTTAAAAAGTGTGCTCTGCCAGCGCGTGTAGTCGAAAGGTTCTCTAAGCACAAGACTAATAAAACGCTCCGCCTCCACAGAACCCAGTGAAGTCGAAAGCGCTGTCATGCCCTTAACGCGAATCTCCGTGTCAGTCATCATGGTTTGTTGAATTCGTAGTCCACTGGGTTAATCAATGCAAGGTCTGAAATCAAATCGGCCTTCTTGAGAATGCCAGTATCCGTAGTGAAGAAGATGGAGGCGCCGGCTTCGATCGCACAGGAAAGGTGAATCGAATCCTTAGGCTTAAATCCCATGAAGTGAATACGCCGCGCTCGAGAAAGCACCTCCTCGCTGGCTGAAATGTCAACGGCGGCGAGCCCTCTCCAGACAGAAATGCTAACTCTGCGATCCTCAAATGGATTGGCATCGTTCTCAAAATCCATCATGTAAGACCAAGCAAGTTGAAGTGTCCCACTCCGAATGAGTTCCTGAACAGCCAGTTTAGCTTCTGTCTCGAGCAAGATTCTGATCTTTGATTGATCGTCGAATGGACGGTTGAAGCAACAGTTGTCGAGATAAACGAGCATAATGGCTGTGATTAGTTGGTTTTATACAAATGCCTCTTGGAAAATGGACTATCAGGCAATTTTTTGTGTGGTTAGTTTCCTTCCAACCGCGCAGCACTTATGGTTACTAAAAAACTATCACGTTACGTAACAGCATTCTACTTAACCACGGAGAGCACAGAGGAAAATTAAGGGCACGGGTGCATTCGCGTCGCGAACGAGGCCGGGCACAAATCAAAAACTCTGCAAGCAAGCTTGGGGCTCTTCACTCGGAGGGAACACGGGTTCTGAAAAAGGGGACAGCTGTTCACTCGGAGGGAACACGGGTTCTGAAAAAGGGAACAGCTGTTCGCTCAGAGGGAACACGAGTTCTGAAAAAGGGAACAGCTGTTCACTCGGAGGGAACACGAGTTCTGAAAAAGGGGACAGCTGTTCGCTCAGAGGGAACACGGGTTCTGAAAAAGGGAACAGCTGTTCGCTCAGAGGGAACACGGGTTCTGAAAAAGGGAACAGCTGTTCGCTCAGAGGGAACACGAGTTCTGAAAAAGGGAACATCTGTTCGCTCGGAGGGAACACGAGTTCTGAAAAAGGGAACATCTGTTCGTTCGGAGGGAACACGAGTTCTGAAAAAGGGGACATCTGTTCGTTCGGAGGGAACACGAGTTCTGAAAAAGGGAACATCTGTTCGCTCAGAGGGAACACGAGTTCTGAAAAAGGGAACATCTGTTCGCTCAGAGGGAACACGGGTTCTGAAAAAGGGAACAGCTGTTCGCTCACAAGCTCGCATGCAGGGGCTTGTTGTTTTGCGTGCCCATCTACGAAATCCGTGGTTAAATTCTTCTGCTTTTTGGCTTAAACTACCGATAAGAGGGCCTCCTCCATACTATTCCTGAATTTTTCAACCGTGAAATTCTTTTCGTAGCGGCGTCGGCCGGCAGCGCCCATTGTCCTTCGCAAATCTGGATCGGAAATGAGGATTTCCAAGTGCTCAGCGATGGCGGTGGCATCCTTTGGAGGGACAAGGAAGCCGGTTTCTCCGTCCAGCACGATATCCGGGAGGCCGCGCCAATTGGTTGCGACGACTGGCAGGCTGAACATCATGGCTTCGACTGCGACCAAACCGAATGACTCGGCAGCGTAAAATGTTGGAAAGCAGAAGATATTCGCTTCCGCGTATGCCTTCCATTTATTGTCGTCATAAAGCGGGCCAGTGAACTCAACGGTCTCTTCAAGCTGATGGTTTTGAATAAAGTCTTTGAATTTCTTTTCCTCCACCTCGGAGGCGGCTTTTCCTATAATTTTGCATCGAAAAAATGCGCCACGTTGCTTCAATTGGGCGCAGGCTTCCAAGAGAATGCCTACGCCTTTTTCCTCGCTTACCATTCCGCAAAAAAGAATCTCTGGCATAGCGTTGGGCGCACTGCGATTTATCGCTGCGAGTATTTTGGGTTCAGGAATTCCGTTTGGGATAATAACAATGCCCTTTGATTTCAAAAACTGTCCATCCCGCTTGCCATAATCGGAAATAGCAATGGAAAGCGCTGGTTTTCGGTAAGCTATCCAGAAAGCTTTTTGTAACAGCCAAGGAAGCCGCGCGTAGAGGTCAGCGAGTCCATTGGCGTGAAAGTGAAAAACCGTTTTTTTGAAAAGCCAGCGCGTCCCAATGAGTAGCACGCAATCACGCAGAAATGGCACCATGTTCGGACTGGCCGGTGGATAGTAAAGGATTTGTGAGCCCGTGCGAAATCGCACGATCACAATGTGAAAAAATACTTGGATCAGGTGAAGGATTTTTTTCCACCGAAAAGTGCCAACTTCTTGGATATCATGGGAGAATGCCATACGCACATGATGGAAGTGGATTTTCGAATATTTTCCTTCTAAAAGGAGTTGGTTCATCACCGCTTGCCCATGAAACGGCGGCGGTGTTTGGGCGACGGCAATGATGGAGATCACTTGTTTAGCCATAAGTCACAGACGGATGAATTTAACCACCGATTACACGGAAAGACACTGATAGGAAGAATGGGGTGCGTGACTACTCGTAGATTGCTTGGGTGGCATGGATGATCCCGCAAAGTGGGATTGGCGAGGAAAAATCAAAACTCGCGCAAGCTCGCTTGCAGAAGATTTGTTGTTTCTCCGCCCCATTCGCCCGGCGACTGTATCCAAGCCCCTCTTTATCCGTGCCCATCCGTGTCATCCGTGTCATCCGTGGTTCCAGTTCTTCAGGATTTCCAGATCATCAAGATCAATGGGATGGCCATAATCCTGAAACGCTTTCTTTCAGGGATTTGTAACCACTGAAAGTATGGATTTTTGTATTCAGTTGAAAATTTTGATAGGCACCAGCCAGCAATCGTCGGAAGCGGTTATGAATGACAACGAGCGGCTTAAGCGCTCGCGGAGGCCGTCGCGTATCCGCCCACCATTGGTCCAGTTCTTTGCAATTTTTGTCTGCACTGAGATTCTGCCCGGTGAAGGCATAGGCAGCCAGTGGCAACTTGCAGGTGTGAATGTTTTTCCTGCTCATTAAAAAATGCTCCACTAAAACTGCATCGCTGATGACCTTCCAGCGGGGATCCAAGGGAGGATTCGGCAGGGCCGATTTTTTAAAGAACATGGCGCAACTCAGTGAGTGGAGATGAACTAAGCGCGTATGCCAAAGGCTGGGAACCATAATTCTCCGATAGCAGACCGGCTCCAAGGTGGCATTCAGCAAAATGGCATCGCCTAACAAGACATCCAGCCCCGGCCTGCGGTCGAAATGATCGACTACTTGGGAGAGGGTATTCGGCAGGTATTGCTCGTCGGAATTCAACCAAGCACAAATCTCTCCACTGCAACGCGTGAGCCCTCGATTGATCGCATCATACATTCCAGCATCCTTCTCGCTGAAGATCTTAAGGGAATAGTGGGCTGTCAGGTCATCCTCTCCAAGACGTGGATGCTGCAGACGCGTCTCTTTACGCTCTCCAGATACAAGGTGGCCATCACGATAGAACTCAGCGCCCAATTCTCGCGCTAATTCCTCGATGCCGGGGGTTCCAGCATCTTGAATAATGTGCTCAATGATTAAGGGTCGAGAGTCGAAAGGCGAGGACAGGACTTGATCTCGCACGCTGGCGATGCACAACCGCAACCAATCGAGTTGGCGTAAGGTAGGTGTGACGATGCTAAATTGGCGATTCAAGGCAAGTTGTGGAAAATTATGGAAACCGAAATTATTGGACTTGAGAAATCTTAGGCAAGCGCTAAAAATGGCTCGCTTAGATGGCCAAGTTACGAGCGGTAGCTTTTAGCGGCTATGGAAAAAGGGTGATTCATACAAATGCTAACTTTTTATGCCCGTATTAGTGCATATTTACGCAGAAAATGAACAACTGGCTGAGGAAGGTGCGCCAAAATTTCACTACGAATCTTGGACGGCATGCCGAAGCGTAAAAATAAGATGCCCCCAACCAAGCCAGAGAAGAGAATGTTAATAGTAAGGCGAGTTGCATCCTTCAAGTTTGAAAAACAGAACCAAAACAAAACAGAAAGCGGTGCAAATAACAAAATGAACAAAAACATACTTTTAAGCCATTCAAAAGCAACTGTTCTTAATGGGAAATCAAAGTAAGCGCTGACTCTCCAAACTAAATATGATCCGCTAAATAAGATTCCGCATATGATAGAGCAACACAACATTCCTGGAATACCCCAATACTTAGTGAGAAAAACTGACGAAAGAACAAAAGCTGCTCCCTCGATGAAATAGATGTATCGCAAGAAGCCGATATTTTTGGTGACTGCAATCAATTTGCTATGCCTACCAGTAATGCACAGCAAGATCATCCATGCACCAAGTAGGAGATCATACTCTGCTGGCCAGTAAATTTTTCCATTTGTCCAAATAGAAATAAAAAGACTGTTTCCACCTGCAAAGGAAAATGCAAGCCATGCAGCGAGAGAAAAAGTGACCATAGCCAAGTTAGCATACCGGTCTTTTAACCATGAAATTTCCCCAAGAGAAATCATTTCAGCAAAAACAGGTTCCGTGATGTCGGTAATGCGCCCAAGTGCTTGGGTTAAAAGTTGGAAAACCCGCAGGCCTATACCCCAGAGCGCTGCGGCATCGAGTCCCATAAAGCGCGCTATTAAAATGCTCTGGCTGGCCATGACAACTTGCATTCCAAGCGAAACAAGGAAGAGGTCTCTGCCTAAGCTGAAAAGCTCTCGGAAATGCCTCCAACTTATTTTGCCCCAATGCCCAGCACTCGGAAACACTCCAACCCTTATACAATTCCAAAATTGAATGGGTATCACGCAGAGAGCAGCGGCTAGCGCTCCAATGGAAAGAGAAAGAAGGCCGAAACCAAGGTAAAAAAACAACCACTGCGACAAAAAATTGACAACGAGACCAATAACTCCAGCGTAATTCACCAAGTATACTCTTTGGTGCGAGAGAAGCAGCAGCATAAATATCCGAGCCATGCAACTGATTGCGATAATTCCACTCTGTAGATTGAAGAGTTGGATGAATTCTCCACTTAATGCGGCAGGAATAGCTAACAAACTAGCAAGAGATGGCCCCAAATAAAATCCTATTAGAACAATTAAAAGCCCCTGCACTGCAGATATCGCAAGGCACGACTGAATAAGCCCCCCATATTCAGATTGATCCCTATTTGATTTGTGGTCTATAAAAAGCCGACACCCCGCGCTTGTCATGCCTAGGTCGATTAAGGCGAGGTAAGTCGACAAGGTGCCCATGACAACCCATAGGCCAAATTGGGAATTATTTAAAAAGTGTAAGGCTAATGGAACAGATCCTATGGAGTATAATGCTGTTGCCACAAGCAATATATAGCTTGACAGCATTCCATGTGCAAAACGGATAAAACGAGACATTATTAAAGAAGGCAAATTTTTTAAATTTGACGCACTGCCATGGCTAAAAGAGAATTACTATTTTTTGCAATACAGAAAAAACAGCGTCATTATGTTATGTAATTTATTAAATGCCAAAAACATCCATATATTTTCTTGCAAGATTTTTCCATGAATAGAAATCTGTAGTTTTCTGAATACGCTGAGCTAACTCAATGCTCTCCGCCTCGCTGACATTAGCCATTTCATCCCAAACTTTTGCTAAATCCACTGGGTTTTCTGGCGTATAAAGCTTTCCTGTTCTATGCAAATTAATGAAATTTGCTAAGTGCCCTGTATTTGCAGCAACTACTGGTTTCCCATACTTACAGGCTTGAAGCAAAACAGCAGAACCTTTTTCATAACCCTTGGCATATGGCAAAACAGCCAGATCACTGGCGTCGAATACTCTGGCAGCTTCCGAATCAAGAAAAAAGCGGTTCCATGACGCGGCGTTTGAGTATCCAGAGGCTTGAATAAGAAGACCAGGATCGTTTCCGGAAATCACAGGTCCAGCAAAAAGAAGAAAGGGGTGAGATTTTGCCAACTTTGCGGCTTCGATCGCAGTTTGGTAATCTTTTCCCGTTCTATGCGTGCCGAAAAACAGGCAAATAAAAGCATCATCTGGTAAACCGAGCATCCTCCGCGCGGAGGATTTGTTCGAAACTGTCTCTTCACGAGTTGATACAGCAACAGGAATGTGGGCTGCATGCTCGCCAGCAAAGGGCTCCCAATCTTTTCGCACGGATTCAGTTTCCACGATAATCTTTATTCGTCCAGTAGAGAAGGATCGAGAGTAAAGCGAACCTAAATTTTTAAGCATCTCTGGACTCGGAGAACCAACGGAAAGAAATGAAAATCGTCTATTCGATCTCAAAACAGAGTTAAGTAAGAGGCGGTGTCTTGATTCAATGCAGTGAATGTGACTGTTGCCACTTGTCGAAAGAGCGCGTCTGAATGATACCAAGAATTCTAAGTTCCGTATTAAACCTTCGAGGCGAGAATCCCACATTTTGTTGCGATTCTCTGGAGATCCAAGGTATCGGGACCATGCGAAGCAAGGGACCCAATGAATGAGGGGGTTCCGTATCGAGTCGGGAACTCGGGGGGGCGAAGAGGCGAATATAGTAACGCTTACACCATTTTTAGCTAATGCATTAGCTAATTGTATGGTGTATGGCCAGTAATGACCTGATAGGTGCGTATATGGCGACACTAAAGACAGCATGGGCAACTTACCACAGATTTTCTGAACGATAACTTATGGAAATTTCTTTTGAATTAATTTTATCAGGAAGGTGCGCAACAATTAACCCGTCGAATGAATAGCTATCTACAAGATCGATGCTCCATGGGATGAGATACCCCGCATTTTCGAGAATGGCTTTGCAGCTGTAGTGTAAATGGTTTGTATGAGTTGAGATAAACCATATATCTACCATATTTTTTGAAAGCACCTCTTTTGCTCCATGTAGCATTGACAACTCATGAGATTGGATGTCGGCATGTAGAATAGTAAGATGATCTAAAGCGAGTTTGTCAAATAGACCATCCACACTATAGACTTGAGGCGATACGCCGCTTTCATCATGTTGACCTATAAATCCATGTAAAAATGAACCGGCCACACCATTCTTTTCAAAATTTCTTTTCCCTACTTCAATATTGCAAGAATCTGCCTCAACGAGATAGCAGGATGCATTGATAACCTGCTTTGCGAAACTCATGGAGTAAAATCCCCAGTATGCACCGAGTTCAAGCATGGATGCCTTTTCCTCGTGCTTTTGAATTTGTTTTACAACCTCGTCAAAAAGGTATTCCTCCTGTGGTTCATGAACACCTGCATTCTTGGTTAGCAGGGGATTTCCATTCTCGCCATAATATCCTCCAGTTTCTACCAGCACTCCGTTATGCATTGTTATCCATCCGTCAACATCGCTTCCAGCATTTTTGACCCTGTTTATTCGAGAATTGTCAGGGCATTCTTTGGCAACTTCTACTCGATGAGCCCAGTTTTCAAAGCGATGCCAGTTCTTTCGTTCTCTTCGATACTGATACCAACCTAAAAGACGTCGAATGATTCCCGACTTATGTCCGAGTAATATTTTTTGCATTATTTTTCAAATTTTCAAAAAGTTTAAAATAGGATTCAGATACTACCTTTGAGGTGTATTTATGCGCTTCTTCGCGACAAGTAGCAGACATGTTTGAAAAATTCTGCGATGTGTTGCAAGCTTCGCTTATAGCTTGAGCAAGCCTAGATATGTTTCCAACAGGAACAATGCACCCAGTCTTCCCGTGCACTACATTTTCTGGCAAGGGGCCAAAGTCGTAGGTTATTACTGGAGTGCCAGCGGCCAGTGACTCAACAATAACCAGCCCCATTCCTTCATATTTAGCTCTGCTTGGCATAATGATTGCAAGCGCATATTTATGAAGTTCTGCAATTTCGTGCGACTGCAAAGGCCCCTTGAATTCAACTTGGGAAGAAAATAAAAGCTTCTGCGCTTGATCTTTGCATTGTGCTAAATAGGTCTCTCCGTCTGGGCCCGATGCGCCGCCAACGACCACGAGTTTTGGAGCTCTTGATCTGCACTCCTTCTGAGCAAGAGCATTAATAATATCGAGCAGACCTTTCTCCGGACTAATCCGACCAACATACAGAATATACTGAGGGCTAGCTTTTTTAACAGTATAGAAGATGTCGGATGCTACATTCGGAATGACTTCTATTTTTCCCCTTGCACCCATGAGCAACAGATTTTTTTTTACATGCTTGCTGATGGCCACAAGATTCCCTGCCTTTCGTGTCACCCAGCGTTCCACGTTGCGCGCCATCCAGAAGGACCACCTCATGTGCGGTGCACAGGGGATGCCTTCCATGAATTCCTCAATCGTTACCACATGCGGAAATCCCGAGTAGACAGCCATCAGTCCATAGCCCTCTAAGTTTCTCATAGCATGAACAACATCCGGTTGGATTTTTCGGAGTAACTTGCTTGCTTTAAGAGCTCGAGGGAGCCAACCAACAACCATTCCTGTAAACTTAGCAGCGGGAATCATGTGAATCGTGAGTCCGTGCTGCGGATTTGCAGTCTGTTCAGTCGAGACAAATGAGCTAAAACTGATCACATGGATGTCCAATCCTCCGTGAGCGATAAATCCCTTGAGAAAGGCCCCCTCGATCGTGGAGAATGCACCTACTCGGATATTTCCTTGTGCTTTCTGCTTATCAAAATCAAATCCATATCGAACAAAGTCGCACTCTGGAAGATGAGCCAGGTAAGCTAAACGAAGATTATTACTCATTTATTGAAAGCGATATTCTAGTCCAATCGCTCTATAAATCAGGATTTTTCACTGGGGAAGCGGCAGGAGATATGGCGGCAATATTAGCAAGCGTCGCACAGAAAATTAAGACAACGGTGTCATAAACCCCGCCCCCGCCGAGAATGTAAACGGGTATCATGGAGACCGAGAAAAGTAGGCACACGAAGAGGGTATCGTAAGTAATGTTTTTAGAATTTTTCGCCAGCTTCAGGATTTTTGTGATTGAGACGATAAACCCAGCAAATACGAAAAAATATAAGATAGTTCCAAGCAGACCAATTGTTACTAATAGATCGGTTACAATATTGTGGGTAGCACCGCGGCGTAGCGCCACATCCATGGCTCCGAAATACCCTTGCAATTTAATGACCATCAAATCCCGCTCTGTAAAAGCATGAACGCCACGGCCTATTAAAACCTTTCTGCTTTCAGATTTCCATTCATCAAAGGCGCGTTTTGCCAGCAACCAGCGCCAATCGCTTGAAGCATCAATATCCCCCTTGGCTTCAGGCATATCCATTCCTGGGATCATCGCGAGACTTCGCTGTAATCCGAATGGAACATAGTCCCTATCGGCTTCATAGGCAATTCGTGCACTGACAGTGAGAAAAACGAAAAGCAAGAAAATCACTGCAACTGCGGCAATGTGTTTTCTGATAAGTAAGCACAGAATTACTAAAAATGCCATAATCACCATGGTCGCTCGCCCCATACTCAAGACGCTCCCAATGATTCCAAGGGCAAGTAACAACACCCATAAAATTTTTTGACCTCCGGCAGTTAAGCTCTTATTGCGTGAGGTCAACATGGTAATACCAAAAAGTGCAACTAATGGAGATAATCCACGCAGGGCAAAGATGTTGTCCGTGAGATTCAAGACAGGAATGTAGAGAACTGAAGGGGAAATGATTTCTCCTGTTACTAAATCTGTTTCTCCAATACCGAGAAAAAACGACGAGTAAGCTCTCAGAATAATGTTGAAAGTAACCCCAAAAAGTAAAATTAACCCAATCCAAGTATGGGGTTTTTTGATTGCTGGTATAAATCGAATGAAGCAAGTGGTTGTCCAGATAATCGCGAAGGGTGACCAAAATGAAAAATACTGCTTTGCAAGGTTTCCTAATGCGACCACAATCTCGGGCGATGGGTAGTAGTAAGTTACATAGGCATCAATTAGTAGGTAGAGGGTAAAAACAAAAAAAGTCCTGTCAAACAGAACGAATGCTTTTGATAGTAACCGCTCACTTGGTGCTGGAGCGACTTTTTTCCAAAAATTGGAGAGAATGAAACCCGCCGCAAGCAAAACCGCTAAATGCTCGGCATCCAATACTGGACCCATCGGTTGGATTCTCACGGCAAAACTCGCTACAGCCAAAGAGATAAATATCCAATAGTTATTGATAAAAAAGGCATAGAATGCACCAGCGACTAATGCGGCGCAGAGCCCTAAATTAAAATAGTTTCCTTCAGCAACTTTGGCTCCGATGTATAATGAAGCAAGTAGTGATATGGCTATAACAAGCCAAGTCAGTATTTTTATACCTGATTTATTCATGAGTATTATTAAATTCCAAAAATTTATTCCTCAATGCGATAAATTGAAAAAGCTTTAATTTTTTTGGTGCTTATAAAATTATTTTTATCTAAAAAAATGGAGATGAGCCGATTTGGGTCATAAATGTCCAATTTAGATAGAAACACTAGACCCGGTATTTCAGAATTTTGTAAATCAGATTTTGAAAAACTCATGACATTTATCACTTTTTCACTGAATTTTAACCCATAATAGTTAGCCGTAGCCGTGTCGGCAGCCCACCAGATTGTTTTCCCATATTCGAGGCTGGATTTGGCGATCTGGGTAGCGGTGCGGTAGTCGTCTTTTGCGAAGCGTTGGCTGAATCTGGTTGACAGGCTGGAGAGAATGAGCAGCAGGCAGATGGTTAAAACGAGCGTTTGGCTGAGTTTTTTGTTGGATTGCCATAAGTGCAGAAGGCCAAGGATCACAAGCAAAAGGACGAACGGGAGGATTGGTATGAGGTGGCGGCCAAGCACCCGGAAATGTGCGATGTAGCCAACGGCTAACATGGATGACGCACCGCATAATGCCGCAGCGAAAATGAAAATTTCTGTGCGATGCGTTCGAGAGCTTTTCGTGATATAAAGCGCGCTTGAAATCCCAAAGGCTGTGAGGGCTATTAACAGAGAGGTGAGAGGCAAAAAGAAAGGCTTCAGTGAAGTGAGACCGTGCTCGCGGAGGCTTAGACGATCCGGGCCGAGGCCACTGAAGCCGAGCAACTCATAAAGGCAGAATCCTATGCTGAGAAGGTCGGTTTTGCCCACTCCCGATGCACGGGCGCCTTGGGTGAGAGTCCAGAAATAATAAAGTCCTAAGCCACACATGCCAATGCTTGTAACCAGCAAAGCAATAAGATTCTGCTTCGAGCTAAAAATGCTGTGCCAAGCATTTTGGCGAATGAGAATGATGAGAAATGCAAGCCCAAACCAAAAAGTAAAAATAACGCCAGTCAGGCTGGATCCACAGAGCGCCAGAGCTCCTATGCAGAAGATGGCTAAGTTTTTCTTAAGATGAGGATTCTTTGACTGATTCCAAAGTGCCACAAGAACGGAGGTCGCTCCAAAAAACTGGAAAATATATGGCCTGGCTTCATCGAGATACACCCAAAGCATAGGTGAAAAACACATCAGGAAAACAAAAGCTAACTTGTGGCGGCGTTCGGCGTCCCACAGATAGAGAAGAATTCCTGCGCTCAAAGTGAAGAAAGGAATGTTTAAAGCTCTTAAAGCAAATTCGCTATGACCAAACACTTTCTCCCATGCCCAGAGCAAAAACATATATAACGGCATCTGCAAATCGGAGCCGCTGAGTTCTTTCATTTTTTCCCAGAAAAGCACGAAACTTGGCTGGAGGGCCTTCATGGCACTGTTGCCTTCATCAATCCAGAGGGATTGGTCTGATACGGCGACGATCGCAATAAGCGTTACAAAAACAAGCGCAGCCGCATGTATGAAATTTTCGTTTCGGATGTTCGCGTTGGCACTCACTCGGGTAACTCTGCAAGTTGCTTGACCAGTTCAAGAGCTTTATCTGAAAATTTTCCAAAGCGCACGCTTGGTTCACCACCATATCTTTCCCTAAAGCCAATGGGGACATACCCATGAGAGACAGCGGACTTTTTCAAAAGCACAGCAAGTGCGATATTCGCCAAGAAAAAGGTGGGAGGGATTTTTTTAACTTCTGCTGTCATATTCTCGCGTTTCATCAAGCGGTATGGAACATTGGCATCTGGACACCAAACTCCCTGCGTCGTAAATAAAACGACTTTCAAGATCCAACTTGCAATAACGCGCCGCCATCCATCATCTCGCCGGGTTCTGACGCCATAGATGACGTCATATTTATCTCGCAAACGCCAGAAGCGGAAAAAATACTGTGGGTCGCATTGCCCATCCGAGTCTATTTGGAAGACCCAAGGGATTTCATGCTTGCACGCCCACTTGTATCCCTCAATGCAGCTTTGTCCATGCCCTTTATTCTCTCTGGAAATGATATGAATTCGATCTGCAAGTTGCGCTTGTAGGCGCTGGAGTATTTCAAGGCTTTTGTCCGTGGAACCATCATCAATACAAAGAAAAACGAATTTCTCGGTCCAGTTTTCAATTTCATGAAACCATTCGGTGACCACCTTTCGGACGGAAGCCTGTTCGTTGTAAACAGGCATGATGATGGCGAGTTCGGGCGCGTTCATGGTTTAGGATTGTGGCGGTGGCAGAGGTAATTTTAGACAGGAGGAACAGGAGAAGATTTTTTAGATCCGCCTACGCGCTCAGCGGCTACGGCGTGACATGCAAAATTTACAGACCCGGAGTGTAGCGGAGAACGACAAACGAAGTTTGCCTGCAGGGTGAGCAGAGCGAGTCAATTGTGGGCGAGAAAAAGAAGTAACGAGTGGCGGGTAGCTGGTAATTGTAGCGGCGGTCTATGACCGCCGATCAGCGACATTCTCGGTGCTCGCAGACGCGCCGCTATAGGGATGGGCGCTGGTTTTCGCGAGACAACCTTGAGCTCTTTATCGTTCGGCGTATTCTTCTTTGATTCTCTCGCTGAGCCAGACCTTGATGATGGACTGTCGCGTGACGCCAATGAGGCTGGCTTGACGATCGAGCCTTTGGATCATCCAAGTCGGCAAATCCACATTGACCCGCTTTTGATTCAAGTTGGGACGCCGCAGCGTGGACATGTCGAGGTAAGGCAGAATGTCTTCCTTTCCGTCATCAAAGATTTTATCCAGTTCTTCTGCTTTCATAATAGATTTCTTCCTCTCAATTCTGGCGCGCCGCACGGAGATTAATCGAATCTTCGTCGAGCGCGTTGTAAAAAATGCGGTCCATATTTTTTCACCACGAAGGGCGATCAATGCAAATCGCGGTTCCGAGTCGCTCCGGGCATCGATAATCGCAGCATATTGGTCTTGCCATAAATTTTGTGCCTCATTGAAATCCATACCGTGCTTGCAAAGATTTGACTCGCTTTTAACAGGGTCAAACTCAAACTCCATTAAAGGAGAATAATTATTCCATAAAGGGTGTCAAGCTGGAATATTTCAGCTATCGAGCTTCCGTTTCTTCAAGTTCTGGTTCTGGCGAATTCACGGGTCTCTGGCACTTCAAGATTTGCATAATCCGCTTCATGACAGATGGATTTGGTTAGCGTTGTCTTGCCTGCCTGATGTGGACCAAGAATGGTCACAATGGGGTATTCCCCCAAAACCGTCCTCATTTCCGTTGCGATCTCGCTTGGAATCATGAAGTTCAATTAAAATATGCAATTCAGGAGTTCAAGTCCTGTTTTGCATAAATGTTGATCAAGGTGCAGTCTTTGCCTAATGGATAGCGAAAGTTTTTTGACAAAATGAACAAAATCGAAGCGTAGCGAAGAAAGACTGCCGAAGGCAGCCCGAAGGGTGAGTGCATCGAGTCAATTGTCAGAATCCAGGCGGGAAAAAGAAGTAACGAGTGGCAGGTTGGCCTAAATTTTCGTGGAACTTAAATCGGTAAAATCCTGACTTTCTTTTTATCCGATGCAAGGGTAACTATAGCTCCTTCGAGAAGAAGTGTTTGAAATTGCTCAAGCAGCTGGACAACTAAAAAGCCAATGGCGTCCGGGCTGGGATCTTGAACTCTGGCTTGAATTACGCTCGGACTCTTCGATTTTGTCTGCGCAAGCAAAGTTCCAAAATCCAGATCATGAGTAAAGATAATGAAATTATTATCATGAGCATAGGCAAAAATGACGGAGTCGTCCGCATGACATTCTCCGATCGTTGTCCAATGTATGGATTCAATTCCACGAGTGCCAAAAAACAGAACCCATTCTGGCGACAAGCAGACATCAATCAAGATTTTCATGCCGGAAGCAGCTCGGCATCAAAAGCTTCCGACAACCAACAGGCGTAGGAGAGGGCGGCTGAGATATCCTCAATTTCAAGATAAGGATAGAGATGAAGAATTTCCTCACGGGATCGGCCTGTGGCAACAAGACCTGCTATGGTTCCCACGGTGATTCGCATCCCTCGGATGCATGGCTTACCGCCCATGACCAGGGGATTTCTGGTAATTCTATCCATCGTATCCATGAATTAAATCCTCGAAAGTTTCTGACTCAATTTAAGTTTTGATCTCGCTGTCATAAATTGCAAGACAGTAAAATGGGGTTTGCTGGTAGCAGCTAGATGTCTCCACCATGATATTCTGGTTGTGCAATTCGGCAATTCATTTTTAGACAAAATTAACGAAATTTACAGACGCGGAGCGTAGCGGAGAACGATAAACGAAGTTTGCCCTAAGGGTGAGTGCGGTGAGTCAATTTCGGGGGCAAGAAAAAGAAGTAATGAGTGGCGGGTAACTGGTAGCTGGTAATTGTAGCGGCGGTCTATGAGCGCCGTGGTTGGGGGCGGTTTCGCCGGAGAATTTTATTCCCGCTTTTCTTTGTGGTTTGCTTTACCTCCACCGCATAGCGCTTATGGGGTGCTCGGAACTTTTTTTGAGATTTCTTCTAAAACTTGAACGAGAGAAATCGGTAGGCTTGCCACAACTGTCTCTCCAACATGCTTATGGTGGGGAAATGTGGAAAGATGCCGATGGTGTGGCGCATCATCCCAACGAATCAGAAGACTGCCTTCAGAGGACTGCCAGTGATGGGAGTAATGCCTCTCGTTGCGATTAAAAAACTCCCGCGCAAAAAGCAAGCTGCCATCTTGAATGTGAATCTTGATTTTATAGTAAAACCCGTCTTCCCAAGTCCGGAATTCCAAAACTTCAAAATCCGAAACGATGGGCGACTGCTCAAGCGAATGAAAAATCTCCACGACGGATTTCCAAAATGCGATGGGCCAAGTCTTTTAAGGCCAGTTTGAAGCTTTGATACTCCATCCAATCATCATAAAAATTGGTATCCTCACTGGATTCACTCCCGATGTCAGACCATTCTTGTTCAAGCGCGTTTCCGTGTTTGCGTTTAAGAATGGCAACCAACTCATGCAAGCGCGTTTGCTCAGCAAGTAGTTCCAACAAAAAATAATTTGCACTTTGTTTTTTATCGAGCGTGAGCATGAATGGAATTTCTCTCTTAATATATTTTTTTCAAGTCTCTTTTTTGCGTATTTTTAACGGGAGCCACCTTCTCGCTGTGCGGCAAAATTATTGGATTTGGCGAAGTGTGTTGAGGAAAGGAATTGGTGGAGAAAAAATGATCTCCGGGTAGTGGATGTCCAAGTCTAAAAGGTGTGGATCATAGCTGATCAAGTGTGTGGAATGACCATTCATTGCGCAGAGCAGAAAAGCGATGTCATTCTCATCGATAGGGTAATGGCGAAAATGGAAGAATTTGATGTCAACGATCTCTGCGAGGAGGGCGAGTTGGCGCAGAAAAGTCAGAATGGCGTTATCATCCACGCCTCGTTCGCGTAGTTTCGTTGCGTATTCCGCAGCGATGTCTTTGGAGAGGAGTAGGGTAAATTCGCCTTGAAGCCACCGGTCTATGATTTCACGATTCGGGCTACTGGATGACTGGGATTTTCCAGCTGCAACAGCAACTGTTGTATCAAGAACGGCACGAATCACTGGTTCATCCGCAAAAAGTGTGTTTAGCACGGTGAAGGGACAGGAGGCGGAGGGATAAGAAATGAAAGTCCCGGAGACCGTAATGGAGTCGTTGCATGGCACCGATTTTGTTGTTGATGCCTTCGAGT
>Ga0209085_1000031_pt1 | contig 95799 bp, 78 predicted proteins | sample C_131016_EF_Meta_FD_187310 | JGI IMG/M metagenome (GOLD analysis project Ga0209085, IMG submission 187310) | Freshwater microbial communities from Lake Croche, Canada to study carbon cycling - C_131016_EF_MetaG (SPAdes) (version 2) | ecosystem: Environmental > Aquatic > Freshwater > Lake... | reverse complement strand
TATGTTCTAAATACTCCAGCATCAGGAGATATAGCTAGTAAATATGGAAATAGATTCTATAATGGTATTTTTGTACAATTAGTAGGCGATCAAACAGTAATAGGTGGATAATGAGCATTCAAAGAATAAATGAATTTCCAGCAGCTAGTGGATTGACTAGCGATGATATATTTTTAATTATGGATGATCCATCAGGGTCTGCTTTAACCAAAAAAGTTCCATTATCTGTTCTTCATTCTGGTTTGGTTCAAAGCAATACTAATTTAGTTAATAATTCTAGCCGTATAACAAATATGATTAGTATTTCTCAGAGTAACTATGACGCTCTTGCTACAAAAGATCCTAATACTCTATACATAGTTAATGGTTAAGGACCAATTTGTATGCCAACAGTAAATAGTGATATATTTTTAAATAACTCTAATATAACTTCTATTAAATTAGGAAATACTAGTATCTCTAAAGTATTTTTAGGAAATAGTATAGTATTTGAAACTATAGAAAGCTGTCCAGACTCAACATCTAGCGTTAAAATGACTGGGTGGTTTGTTGGTGATCGAATTCTTGCTCCTATTGGATATGCTCCGTATGGAAGAGAAACTTATATTTATGGGGATGAAGCTGTGCGATATGAAACAGGAGTATGGATTTATACTAATACTGGAGGAGAGATTGTTAGGGCATATAGTTATGCTGACCGGCCTTGGCTAGTAGAGTGGCCGTCCCCATATGCTGCTGAGAAAGTTCGTCAAGACGGTACGAGTTGTGGTTCTCCAGTTTCTACTCCTACTCCCACACCTACTCCTAGTCCCACACCCCCCTCTTTTGGTAGCTCAGGATTTCAGTGGATGACAATGAATTCTATTACAGAATCTACAGCATCAGGAATTGGTCAAAATAATATAACAATAAATGTTACCCAAAATGGTGGTGGTATGTTTTTACATAACGGCGCTGTAGGAGCCACCAATTTTCCAATAGAATACGGAGTACCAACTGACGGTAATCAAATTGCAAATACTCAGCCTGGAGTGTTTACTGCAATATTTAGTTCTCCAGTCACAGATGCTCTAGTTGCATTTGCAAGTGTCGGTCAAGCAGGACTACAAGTTCCTGTAATGGTACTCGATGAAAATTCTGCACCAAAACCTTTTACTCCAATTTGGTCATCAAATGGTATTATTCCTGGAACACAAACAACATATCTAAATCAAGTAAGTCCAACTCAATACACACAATTTATTGGAGAAGAAGGATATAATATTATACGAATCGATGGAACAATGAGCAGTGTGACGTTCAACTACGGTTCGGCAGAATATTACTGCACAGTTTGCTTCGGATTTGTTGATCAAAACGTATAATACTAAACTATCTTTATTATGACTCAAACAAAAACATGTAATCAATGCAATATTGAAAAACAACTTAATGATTTTCCAAATAGTAAAACTGGTAAATACGGTAAGCTAGCTCAGTGTAAATATTGCGATAAAATTAATCAGCACAATAGATATATTAAAAATAGAGAAGACAGAATAAAAAAATCCAAAGACTATAAAATTCAAAATAAAGAACATATTAAGATAATAGATAAACAAAGATACTCAAGACAAAGAGAAACCAAACTAGCCTATCAGAAAGAACAAAGACTAAATAAGCCGGAATATATGAAAGATTATAGGATTAATAATAAAGAAAAAATTAGACAAAGCGCAAATAAGTGGCAGCATAAAAAATATTATACTGATCTTTCTTATAGGTTAAGAAGTATCTTACAAAAAAGAATAGTAGCTAGTATTAAAGGATACTATAAGTCTCAAACCACAACAGAATTATTGGGTTGTTCTATCGAAGAGTTTAAACAACATCTAGAATCACAATTTTATAAAGACCCTAGACTGAACTGGGAAACCTATGGCCCCAAAGGATGGCATATTGACCACATAATTCCATGCGCCAGTTTTGACCTTTCTGATCCAGAACAGCAAAAAATTTGTTTTCACTATACTAATATGCAGCCGCTGTGGTGGGATTTGAATATTGCTAAATCAGATAAGATCTTGTAGCGGTGTATATAATATATAATAGAAGTCTTTAAAATAGGAGATAAACTATTATGATTAAACCAGGTTGGAAAAGTTCAGAATTTTGGTTTACAGCCGTTAGTTTCATTTTTAGTGGACTATATCTAATGGGAATTATTGGAGAAAACTCTCAAAAAGAAGATTTGATTCAAGAAACTAGTAGAGGCCTAGAAGCTACAATTCTTATTATTGGACAACTAACAGTATTATTTAAATATATCAAAGGAAGAACAGATTTAAAGAAAACCTGGTGGAGCACAGCCACTCCAGAAGAAAGAAAAGAAGCTAATAGGAAAAATTCTGAACCATTAAGAAAAAAGAGAAAGAAAAATGCAAACCCAAAACCTGTCAGTAAATGATCTTGGTGATCTAGTAGTTAAAGCTAAAGAGATACTTAAAAATGCAAAAGCAGTAGCTGTACCACAAGCATGGAATGTTTTACAGTTAGCTACAGCAGAAGTTATTCAAAGTATAGAAGATAATAGTCCCTCTCTTAAGGGGGCTGATAAAAAAACACTTGCTATGACTATGATCTCTAACTTTTATGATCAAGTATTTACAATAATAAATTTTCCATTTGTTCCACAACTTTTTCAACCTATTATACAGAAGTACGTGAAACAAATTCTCATGCTGTTAGTTAGTGCAACTATTGATGCTTTGGTTACCACTTTCAGAAATAGTGGAATTTTTGTTGATCCCAATACTAAGGTTGATCCTGTCGTTGATAATACGCCTCCCGTTTCAGACAAATAAGGAAAATAAAATGAATTTTACAGAAAGCTTTCAAGAATTTAGTAGTCGTTTGAGCACAACGGATTTGGCTCTTTATGCTGGTGTTGGTCTTGTACTATGGGTTATGTTTAAGGATAAACTTAGTCCAGTACAAAAACTATTGACTGGTTTAGTTGAAAAAATTAAAGGGGTTCCATCCAATACATCTCTACCAGTTGTTAGTGTTCCATCAATTTCGCCGGTGGTTGTACCAAAGAAAAATGATCCCGAAGATACTTTTTTTAAGCTAGTGGTCTCATGGAAACAAACTCGTGACCTTGCTGTTCAGAGCGGATGTTCAGAAGCAGTCAAGGTTGCTGACCAAATGTTTCCTTACTTAAGTCCAAATGTATGTCAACAAAATGAGGATAAGGTATCATGAATCAAAAAAATATATTACTAGGATTAGCTGCTCTATTGATTGTTGTTGGTCTACTTAAACCAGAGTTTTCAAATTTTCTTGGTCCAAATAAACCAGTATCTATTGATGTTTTGGAACTACCGGAACCAACAGACCAAGCTTTAAAAAAAGAAGCCGATGACGTAGTTTTACTACTAAAAGAAGCTGGGGCTAAAAGTGATGCTAAAAGATTAAGAGACTTGTATATTGACCTAGCAAAACTGGTAGAGCTTGATGGTGAAGATCAAGTAATTAAAAGTACTGAAGAAATTCGTCAAGCAAATAGTTTAGCCGGAGTTATGCTTAGACTAGATATGAAAGGTAAGTATCCAAATCTAGCTAAAGAAGCAAAAGAAGTAGTAGTTACTGCTATTGGCGATGATCAAATTCTCTTATCCAAAGAGCTTAGAGTTAAAGCTGTAGAAGGTCTTAATGCTTTAGCCTGGGCTTGTAACACGGGATCAAAATAATGCCACGATATACGCCAAAAGAACTATACGATAATTATCGCAAAGGATTTAGTGGATGCTTATGGGAGCAGCACGTATATGATCATTTGATGGAAACTTCCAAGTATCCATTATTTGGCGATGCTAGTAAAAAAATTAGTGGCAGTGGTAAGGGTAAGCTCTCAACACCATATAAGAGTGTGTTAAAATTTGATAAAAACCCTTATAACGAAAGACAAACCACTGGGGATTGTGTAAGTCATGGAACACGAAATGCTTGTGATGTTACGCGAGCCGTAGAAATAGATATAGGAAATGAGAGAGAAGACTGGATAGCAAAAGGAGCAACAGAAGCTATCTATGGAGCAAGAGGCTTTTCTGGTGAAGGGATGAGTTGCTCTAGGGCTGCAGAATTTGTTAGTAAAATCGGTGGAATAGTAGTAAGGAAAAATTACCCTGGAGTTGCTGACTTCAGCAAATACAACGGTAATCTTGGTGCTGGCTGGGGAGGTCGTGGACTACCCGACAAAGTAATAGATACTGCAAATGACCACCAAATTAAGACTGCTTCACTAATACGAACAGTAGAAGAAGCACGAGATGCCCTTGCTAACGGATACGGTTTGGCTGTATGTTCTAATTATGGTTTTAGTAATACGAGAGATAAAAAGGGATTTGCTAAAACATCTGGTAATTGGGGACATTGCATGGCTTGGATAGCTTGTGACGATACTGGTAGTGAGCCCGCATTTTTAGTCCAAAATAGTTGGGGTAAGTGGAATGATGGGGGTCATCCTGATTGGGGTCCAATTCCAGACGGGTCTTTCTTAATTCGTGCTGATGTTGCTGCCGGAATGTTAGCCATGAATGGTTCGTATGCTTTCAGTGGTTTTGATGGGTTCCCCCTACAAAAACTACCAAGCTATGGATTTGATGACTATCTCTAAAATAGCAATTTGCTAATTTAATTGATCATCTCTTATTAGGTGTATATTAATACATACCTAAATTCTTACTAGGAATCTTTTATGAATCTAAGAGAAAGATTAGAGATTAGAGCCATCATCAATATGATTATTCGTGTTATAGAAACACTATCAAGGTTGTTTAGTAAGGCACAAGAAAAACTTACACCTAAACCGAAAGTAGACAACCCTAATACTCCAGTGAAACCCAATAGACCTCGTCCATTAAAAAGGGTTATAGATACTATCGACAATATTATACCTCTTCCATGGAAAGATGAAAATGAATAAATTATTTGTTGGTCTATTCTGTGTTAGTTTGTTATTCACCCAGTCTCATTACTATGGGTCTACAACGGCCCCGGTAACTCTTGCTGGAGGTATTATTAAAGCAAAGCATACCCAAGAGACATCACAAAAGTACAAAAGAAAAGACTGTCCTGTTTGCAAAGGTAAGGGATGGTACATGAGTGGTGATGGTATATTAAAAATTGATTGTACATATTGTGAAGCAGATAAGGGTTCTGTGTCTCTTGGGCCCATTAAATCAATAACTCCATCTATTCCAAAAGCAGTTAATTGCCCAGACGGCAAATGTCCAAATCCACCAATGATTAGGAGATAGTTATGGTTAATAATGAAAAACTGAAGACTATCGCAATCAAAGTTTTAGAGAAGTCCACCGTTCCCAAAACAGACAATTATGGTTTTGCTATAGTAACCATATTAATGATCATCAGCATCATCCTAACCTGCGTAAGAATACTCCAAGAGTGCAATAAAAATAAACTAACCGCTCAATCTACAGCAGAAGATAAGTATTCAATGTATGGTGAGCAACTTCATACTTTTAGTGAACGCAGAGGCTGGTTTACCAAAATGAGAATTAAAAAAATTCTTCGTAGAGAAATGAAAAAAGAAGATTATGAAAAATATTCTTTAGCAATATTGAATGCTTTGTTAGAAACAGGAGAAATTCTCACGGATGATGAAGTAACAACTTTAGTGGAGGCAGCAAATGTTTAATATAATGATCTGGTGTGTTTATGGTTTGTTTGTAGGGTCTATAGCTAAGAGTGTAGTGCCAGGAGAAGAAAATTTTGGCTTTTGGAAAACTATAGCTCTAGGGGTTGCGGGATCGTACTGCGGAGGTATAATAACCTATCTATTGGGTATGACTCCATTACAGCCCGCAGGGGTAATAATGGGAGTAGCCGGAGCAGTTACTTCCCTAGTATTTTATAAAAAGCTATTAGAAAAATAATCAACTCTTAAAATGAGACCAATCTGGACAGACTATTTCTTGGGACTAGCAAAAGTTGTTTCCCAAAGAAGCCACGATATTCATACTCAGCACGGATGTGTGATAACAGATCAAAATAATAGGATACTGGGAGTGGGATATAATGGCTATCCACGAGGACTAGACGACAGTAAACTTCCAAAGAATCGCCCAGATAAATACGTATGGATGGTTCATTCAGAAAGAAATGCATTATCCAACTGTGTGGTTAGACCAGATAATGGAATAGCGTATGTAACAGGCCAATGCTGCAATGACTGCATAATGGCTCTGTGGCAAGAAGGCATTCAAACAGTTTATATGGTCGATGATCACGGAACTCATCTGTTTGATGAAAATGCACAAAAAATATTTGACACTTTTGTTAATATGAGCGGAATCAAGATAGTGAAAGTAACACCAGATCTATCTTGGCTCAAGAATTTATGTGGTGTAATATGAATATATCAATTTTCATTTTCTATATTTCAATATTTTATTTATCATATCTAGAATATATTGGTGACCCAGGTATAAATAGACAATTTGCTGTCACCATCATTCTAGGACTCATCGCACTACTTAATAGGAGATAACATGTCGGCTCTTCAAGAACTACAAAATTATACATTCGTTAGTAAATATGCTCGTTGGTTAGAGGATAAGAATCGCAGAGAAACTTGGAAAGAGGCTGTTGACAGAGTACGAACAATGATGCATACTCAATATGACTCTTTTGGTATAGCAGAAGATATCGATTGGGCATATGATATTATGTATAAAAAGAAGGTTCTTGGTAGTCAAAGAGCATTGCAGTTCGGTGGAGATCCTATTCTAAAGAGACATGCAAAAATTTATAATTGCACAGCAAGTTATTGTGATCGCTTAAGATTCTTCCAAGAGTGTTTTTGGTTGCTATTATGTGGTTCTGGTACAGGATTTAGTGTACAGAAACATCACGTTGCAAAATTGCCAATACTAGAACATGAAATAGAAAATGATCAAGCTATCAAATATGTAATTGATGACAGTATTGAAGGATGGGCCAATGCTCTGGGGGTATTATTAAGTTCTTATTTTAGTAAGCCAGTTGAAGAATTCAAACAATACAAAAATAGTCATATCGTATTTGATTATTCTAATATCAGACCCAAGGGATCGTCATTAGCATCTGGTGTTGGCAAAGCCCCCGGATACGAACCGTTGGCTAACGGACTTGAGAAGATCAGAGCTTTGCTGGATAGATGTATTAGTAACGGCCAAAAAAAACTAAGACCAATTGACGCTTATGACATTGTTATGCATAGCAGCGATGCTGTTCTGTCTGGTGGTGTCAGAAGAAGTGCTTCTCTAGCCCTATTTAGTCCCGACGATGAAGAGATGGCTAAAGCAAAAACAGGCAATTGGTATGTAGAAAATCCACAAAGAGCGCGTAGCAACAATTCTGCACTACTCCTAAAGAACGAAACTACTTTTGAGCAATTTGCTATCTTAATGCAATCAGTAAAAGAGTTTGGAGAACCGGGATTTATTTGGAGCGAATCAACAGAAATGATTTTTAATCCTTGTGTCGAAATTGGAATGTGGCCTATAGAAGAAGCCTCCGGAAAAACTGGATGGCAAGGATGTAATCTCTCTACCATAAATTGCTCTAGTGTAGAAGACGAAGAAGATTTTTATGAGAGATGTAGAGCAGCAGCAATTATAGGCACTTTACAGGCTGGCTTTACCAAAATGGAATATCTCGGACAGACTAGTGAAAAGATATTTGAAAGAGAAGCCTTGCTTGGAGTTTCATTAACTGGCACTATGGAAAAGCATGATCTGGTATTATCAGAAAAAACATTAACTAAGGGAGCAAAGATTGCTGTTGAGACTAATAAGCAAATTGCTAAGAAGATCAATATTAATCAAGCTGCCAGAGTAACCTGTTTGAAGCCAGAAGGTACTTCGTCAAGTATGTTGGGGACTAGTTCCGGTATTCATCCTCACCATGCCAAACGATATATACGTCATGTACAAGCTAACATTTTAGAAGCACCATATCAACACTTTAAAAAACTAAACCCACAAGCCTGTCAAAAATCTTCATGGTCAGCAAATAATACTGATGAAGTTATTAAATTTCCAATAGAGGTTCCAGATGGTGCAAAGTTAAGAAATCAATTACCGGCAGTAGACATGCTATCTGTTGTAAAAGAGACTCAAAAGAACTGGGTACAATCTGGTAAAAATAGATCATTATGTACTCAGGAATATTTAAGTCATAACGTAAGTAATACTGTCACAGTTAAACAAGACGAGTGGGATTCTGTAACTAAATATATTTATGATAATCGAAAATATTTTGCAGGAATATCCCTGATTCCACAAAGCGGAGATAAGGACTATCCTCAAGCCCCATTTACTACTGTTTACACTAGTAGAGAAATTGTTAAAGAATATGGGGATGCCGCTTTATGGTGTTCTGGTTTAATAGAGCTCGGTCTCAATTCCTTTAATAATAATCTTTGGGCTGCTTGCGATTATGTATCAATGAATCAAGCCAAAGATACTGATGATGAACACAAAATTAAATTTGTAACAAAAATGAAAAACTTTGCTGGCAAATATTTTGAAGGAGATGTCAAGAGACTTACATATTGCATGAAGGATGTCTATAATTGGAAAATCTATTGCGATTTATTTGATAGTTTTCAAAAAGTAGACTACACCCAGCTATCAGAAACCGAAGATAATACTGCAGGTATAGAAGAAATAAGTTGTGCTGGAGGAGCGTGTTTATTGTAAAAGATGATCAAATTAAACTGATTAATTTAATTAGAATAATTTAATAAGCTATAGATAGCGGTGTATTATACACATATATTGGTACATCTCTCTCTCATAGTAAAGGGTAAGCCTTGAGAAAAAAAAACACAAAGAAAAGGTCCAAGGTGATTGATGCAACAAACAATATTATTCAACAAGGAGCCGTTTACCGAAATAGATTAAAGCCCAGAACAGATAATCAAAAAGAATATATAAGAAATGCTGCAGAAAATGTTATTACTTTTTGTCAGGGCGTAGCAGGGAGTGGTAAAACCCATATCGCTATCGGCATGGCACTAGAATATCTTCTTGATGAAAAGGTCAAAAAAATTATTATTACTAGACCAGTAGTAGAATCCGGAGAGAAGATTGGATATTTACCAGGAACAGCAGAAGAAAAATTACATCCATATTTATTACCATTACTTGACGAGGTTAATTACTTCATATCAAATGCTCAATTTGTAAACCTAAAAACAAATAATAAAATTGAAATAGTGCCACTAGGTCTTATGAGAGGTCGTAATTTTCATAACGCTTTTATTGTTGCCGATGAGTGCCAAAATGCTTCATATGATCAACTTAAAATGTTATTAACCAGAATCGGAATGAATAGCAAAATGATTCTAACTGGAGACGTTAGTCAATCTGACCTACATAGACACATGCAAGGAGGTTTTTATGATATGATTCATGCCCTAGATGGAGTAGAGGATATAGGAGTATCAAGGTTAGAGCACGCTGATATTGTCAGAAATCCCATCATTGGTAAAATAATCGGAAGACTAGATAATTACGAAAAAGATGAAAGAAAATCATAAAAGATCTTTAGTATTAAATGCTGATTATAGTCCAATGGGCATTATTAGTTGGAAAAGAGCACTAATATGGTCCATGAGACATGAAACAGATACTTCTATTGGAGTAGAGGTTATAGACTTCTATAAAGATGATTATATTATGGGAACCCATAATAAAAGATATCCTATTCCAGCAGTAGTAAAAACCGCTAAATATTTTCGCATTCATAATGAGCAAGTTAATTTTTCTCGTAAAAATATCTTTTTAAGAGATGATTATACCTGTCAATATTGTAATAAACAAAAAGAGATAGCGGTCTTAACATATGATCATGTTGTGCCAAAATCTCAATGGGACTACGAACAAGGATCCCCAACATGCTGGACCAATATTGTAACGGCTTGCGTATCTTGCAATAGGAAAAAGGGTAATAAAACGCCCAAACAAGCAAATATGCCATTACAAAACCTGCCTATTGCACCAAAGAAAAATTTAAAATTCTTGCCAATGACACATCGTCTACTTACAATAAAGGACAAGATACCGACAGAATGGATATCGTATTTACCGAGGTCATATAGTTTATGAGAATAGATAGAGATTCCTTCGTAATTAATCATGATAATGATTTTAGTCCAAAATTTTATACGAAGATAGGACTCGAAGATTTTATGGATGATTCTGGATACCCTAGATGTAATCTAGAGAGTAATAAGAATGTTTACGCTAAATGTACTAAAGACAAAAAATCAAAACACTTTAAGGATAGTACTGTTAGGAGATACGGTTATTATATTATGACCGACCCAAATAAAATTATACACAATCCTATTGAGCTTCATTCGATAGAACCAAAGATAAAAAAGTCATTTATTAACCAGACATGCAAGTCAAATCTCAAATTTACAGAAGTTTCAGAATCTGTATTCAATAAATATCTCAATTTTTTATCAACAGAAAATACTCAGTGGTTAAATCATGCTCAAAGAGAGATCAAGTAATGCCCACATACACCTTTCACTGCAACAAGTGTAACCACAAATTTGAATTATTTTTTACCATCAAAGCCTATCAAGATCAGCAATCATGTGACCAATGCGGATCTACTGCAAGCAGATCCTACGAGGATGATTTAAGCTCAATTAATACCTCTATTAAATTAGCTGATTCCGAAGTAAAAACGCTGGATCATTTAGCTAAAAGAAATAATGATAGATTTAGTGACGATCAAAAACATCACCTGTATGCAAAACACAATTCATATAAAGAAGGTTTTGATAAGACCAAATCGTTGCCGACTGGAATGAGTAGAATAGATAAACCAAAATCTAAAATGAAATGGACAGACAATGGATCAGCTACCAAAAGACGCAAAAGCAGATGAGATAGAGAAATTAGTTTATAGGCTATACGAAGGTATTAATCATGACTCAATACATGATGCTCTTTTTTTAGAAGACAAAAAATTAATAGCATGTAGACATGAAATAGTTATTAATGTTATGGCAAGCGTAATGGAAGAGGATGAATCTGGCGAACAGATTGGAACAAAAGAAATCTGTAAACAAAACTATAGAATCCCTATCCCGTCAAATAAAGACTATAATGTATTCTTGAAAGCCTTTTTTAATCATTTAGAAAAATCTATGAGCAAATCTTATGAAGACGCAAAAAATAACTGAATTTAATGAAAATGATTTTATTATGAATCCCAAAACCAGGGATTCTGAAGAAAACGAATACTATTCTTTAGTGGACACTGGAGACTTTGTAGATACTAATAAAAATAGTAGAGTTTTAGAACAAAATATCCATAAGTCCTTAGCTAAAAAAATAGTTAGAGAAGATGGATCTATCAGGTATCTTGTAAAGATCAATAATACTGGTAAACTATATAATCCAGTATCTATTTATGGACAAGAAAAAACAAATACTTTTCTAGATAAGGTTTGTAAAACTGAATCTAAATTTAGAGATGTAAATGCTAAAGCATTTGATTTATATGTCAATTTTTTGAATACTAAAAACCTATCTTATTTACATAACGCAGAAAGAGAGCTAGGATAATGGCAAAAATACCAACAGTCAAAGAATACGCTATTAGATGGCTATTTAGTCAACAGCACGATATTGGTTCTATAGCAAAAAAGGTTAGCTTACCAGAAAGTAGTGTTCAGTCTGTGGTGGATCAGATTATAGCGGAAAACCCACCCAAAAAGATTGCATCCCCAGACCTAATGATTAGGCATACATCCTCAAAAGGATTAAATTCTGTATCTATCATGACGAGAGAAGCTTCTGAAATGAACGATACAACAAGAGCAAAAGGAACTCAAGGAAGAGATCTGAACAAGTCAATTTTTAAACCTAAAAAGTAATGAGCAATACATATCCGTCTAAATACTCAAATGGTAAAACTGTATCCGCAGCACAGTTTATCACTGAGATAATATGTGAAAATAAGGCAAGAAAAGATAAATTAGATTTACACTATAGATTTTGGACACATTCAACGTGGGCCAAGTTCTATAGAAACCAAATTGCTTCTGCTAATAAACTAGTTAAGCAATATGGACCAAAACCTATAATAAAGGCATTGCAGGACGACAAAGGGAAAAATATTTATTCTTTGCGCGCTCCATTCCTTATACCTATCATAGAAAAGTACAAGAATCTCATAGAGTCAGAGAACACTGATTTCACCCTTGAGATAAATAGAAATGATAGACAGTCATTCAGACAACCAGTAAAAAAGCGCAACATCATATCAAAACTAAAGGAATTAGATGATGAGTAGTCTTAAAGAAGATGTAAAAAAGAATTTTGGCGATAATGTCATGCTAACGGCAAATGCCGTTATTGATAAGTCGTTAGTTACTATTCCCGTTAGTCCAGCATTAGATGTCGTTTTGAATGGAGGTATCCCAGAAGGATCATTCGTTATTTTTACTGGTCAGCCTAAATGCGGCAAAGAAATGCCGTTAGATAGTCTAATATACACCCCCGATGGACCAAGCACAATGGGAGAAATGAAAATTGGAACAGTAGTCTGTACTCCTGATGGCAGTACCGGAAAAGTTATCGGAGTATATCCACAAGGGAAGAAGGATATTTATAAGGTTATATTTAACGATGGCTCTTCAACAGAATGTGGATTGGAACATAATTGGACTGTAGCTAAAAATAATCGTCGAAGTGATTATGTAACAATAACTCTAGAACAGATCCTTAAAGAAGGATTGAGATACAATGATCGTTGGAAGTGGAAGATTCCATTAACGGAACCTGTTTACTTTAAGCAGAAGAATAAACTTATTCTTGATCCATATATTTTAGGGTGCTTGATAGGAGACGGAGGATTGACACAAAAAACTCCAAGATTTACAACCTCTGACAAGTTCATCGCAAATAAATTCAGATCATTTTGTCAACAAAAAGGACTATCTTTTAAACATATTGATAAATATGATTATACTATTAGCGGAAAAATTGATTCAAATATTCTAGTAAAAAATACCTTAACCAGAGATCTGAAAAGATTAGGTCTAATGGGTTGTAATTCTCATAATAAGTTTATACCAAACTCCTATAAATATGTATCATTAAGTAATAGGCTGGCATTAATCCGTGGATTAATGGATACTGATGGTTATAATAGCAAAGGGAAAAGAGCAGAATATTCAACAGTATCACCAAAATTAGCTTCTGATATTAGAGAACTCTTAGAGGGACTAGGCTATTCTGTTGTATTGACACCAAGAAATACTAAGTGTAATAATAAGACTTTTCTTTCATATAGGCTCTGTATTCATGGGAATAATATTAATCAACTATTTAGTTTACCTAGGAAACAGACCAAGCACAAAAGAATTAAACCTGATTTGTGCAGAAAAATTGTAGACATCCAAAAGATTTCTCATGAAGAAGCTCAATGTATAGAGATAGACCATAAGGATGGACTCTACCTAACCGATCATTTTATTGTTACTCATAATACAACTACCTCCTTAGATTTCTGTGCAACAGCACAAAAAAAAGAATATGCTCACGGATCATTCAAAGAGGGGAGAGAAGTTTACTATCTTAATATAGAAGGTCGCTTAAAGAAAAGAGATCTAGAAGGCATACCAGGATTAAATCTAGATAAGTTCAATATTATAGGATCTCAAGAAGGCAAGATTCTACATGCAGAAGAATACTTACAAATTGGTGAAAGAATCATTAATGAAATTCCAGGGTCGATAGTTATTATTGACTCGTATTCTGCTCTGTGTACAGAAGCAGAAATTACTAGCGATATGGATAAGATGCAAAGAGCAGACGGAGCTAAACTATTGGCTAAGTTTTGCAGGAAAGTATCGAATGTTATTCCTGTTAACAGGAATGTGGTTATAGGTATTACTCATCAAATGGGTAATCCGGGTATGGGTCATAGCGAGTGGAAAGAAAAGAGCGGCCAAGCTATTGCTTATCAAACAGATATCAAAATCAAAGCTAACTATTTTAGTCCTTGGAATTTAAGTACAGATAGTCCTCAAATCGGTCAAGAGGTACATTGGCAAGTAATGTGTTCTGCTTTAGGTGCTCCTGGCGGTAAAATTACAAGCTATATTAGATATGGTCAGGGAATTGATAAGCAGATGGAATTACTTACGCTCGCTGTAGATTTAGGACTTGTGTCAAAGGGCGGTGCGTGGTATACTATATCATCTGTCGAGGACAAACCCAAATTTCAAGGTCTTGAGAAAACGAGACAGTATTTGGTTGATCATCCTAAAGTTTATGATGATTTATGGATAAAGGTCAAGGATACTATGGGAATCAAATGCAAGTAAAAGACTTAGATGGCAATTCTTGTAATTGGCAATTGATTGGAAATATTGCCCATGGGTCAGTTCAAAATAAGTCTAGTCTACATTTGCAGGCCAGAAATTTAATTCACGCTTGTTTTCCTACCCTACAGGTTTTAGAAGAAATACCAATCAATATCAGAAGATCAGAAATCCTTTATTTAGACTTCTATTTGCCTCTGGTTAAGAAATGTATAGAAGTACATGGTGAACAACACTATAAATTTAGTAGATTTTTCCATAATAGTCCACTAGGATTTATTAGACACAAGAAAAGAGATCAAGAGAAGAAAGATTGGTGTGAATTAAATGGCATTGAATATATAGAATTACCATTTGATCAAATAGACCAATGGGCATCAAGGATAAAAAAATGAATACTAAAGAACAAGTTAATGAATGGGATAAGGTTCTTGATGAATACGAAAAGGGTATCGGACTAGGAACATACAGAGCAGATACTTTTCCAGAAGAAGAGCTCAATACTTATTTTCAAATGAGTAGAGACGAACTAGAAAAAACAACGCCTGAAGTTTGTGGAGAAATAGCCTATAGATTAGGGCAGTTCGCATTTCATGTTCAGCGATCTATAAATAGAGAGCTGTCGAGATTGAATTGGGCAGATGAAACTATCAAAGAGACTATAGCTGACGAAATCAATAATTACAAGGGGTACGGCTATATTGAAAAATCATTACAGGCTATCAAGCATAATGATAAGGCAGAAGCTCTAAACAAAATTAAAAAATACGCTAAACAACGAAGCGATAGATTACAATATTTGGCAAATAGTATTAAGCATTTATCGGATATTATGTTATCTATTCAAAGGACAAAGGTGAAACATGGATCTTAATGAATTAATGAAAAATCCAGAACAAATACAAAGTCTTATTCAAATACTACAGGCACTATTGCCAAAGGGGTCGGAGCAAAAGCCGGTAGTGACAGAAGAAGAAGAAGAATACAGACCAGAATCCATAATGAAAACAAAGAGTAAAAAAAGATCTAGGGAGTCTTCTGGAATTCCAAATAAGTTTGAGAAGATGTCAGAATTCTCAATGCACAAAGAAGACATAGCCATAGATAAAGCTCTTAGCAAATCCCCTCCAGTTGCTAGAACAAGGGAATTTGAAATGATAGAAGTTAGTTGTAGAGTTTGTGGGAAAAAAGAAACGATTAGTCCCGCCTTACTATTTGAAGCTCCTTCTCGTTATAAATGTAATAATTGTTCAACCCAATCAGGCTAATTTATGATTCTTTGTGATCCGTCGTCAGAAAGGGCCGTCCTTGCCTCCATTTTAAAATATGGAGAGGATGCGTTTCTAGATATCTCAGATCTTATTACTGAAACCACATTCACGGTAGATAGTAATCAAATTCTATATAGATGCTTAAAAAATATTTGTGAAAAATATCCAAAACCAAACATCGATATAGCCCTAATATATGCTTCAGCACAGGAGCTTGATGTTTCTCATATCTTAAATCAAAAGTCAGAAGCACAGCATCTTAAGGCTATATTTGATTTCCCGGTTAATCTGGAGAATTCAAGAAAGTTTGCGGCCAAAATACGCAAACTAGAGATCACAAGACAATTACATAAGCAATTAGATACGATCAAAGACAAATTGCTAGATATAACCGGTACAGAAAACGTATCGTCTATTCTAGGGGTGGCAGAGGACGCAATCTTCGACTTCTCTGCATCACTATCCTCTGACTCTGAATCTTCTCCTTCCACAATGGGGGAAGGATTAAGTGAGTATGTCCAATTTCTACAAGAGAACAAGATTGATCAAGTTGGTATTTCTACTGGCTTTCCTGTATATGATCAGGCTATTGGGGGAGGCTTAAGAAGAGGCACTATCAATATGATTGCTGCCAGACCCAAAATCGGCAAGAGCTTGATGGTAGATAATATGGGTTTTCATATTGCAAATAAATTGAAAATTCCAGTATTAAATATGGATACAGAAATGACCAAAGAAGACCATATTCATAGATTATTGGCCATGATTACAGAAATAGAGTTATCCAAGATCGAAACAGGGAAATTCGCAGAATCCCCGAACCTCTTAAAGAAGATACAGGAAGCATCCGAAGAACTTAAACAAAGCCCTCTGTACCACAAGAGTATCGCTGGCAAGCCATTTGAGGAGCAGCTTTCTATTATGAGAAGATGGCTCGTTAAAGAGGTTGGTCTGAATGATGACGGAACAGCAAAAGACTGTGTTATATTTTATGATTATCTAAAGTTGATGGATTCTTCTGGAATGTCTCAGGATCTCAAAGAATACCAGGTTCTTGGTTTTATGATGACCGCATTACATAATTTTGCTGTTAAATACAGAGTACCAATTGTAGGATTTGTTCAGTTAAATAGAGATGGTATTTCCAAAGAAGGAACAGATACCGCAAGTGGTTCAGATAGAATCATTTGGTTGTGTAGTAACTTTACTATATTCAAGAGAAAATCAGATGAAGAATTAGCAGAAGACGGTCCAGATGGGGGAAATCGTAAATTAATACCTATTATTAGTCGTCATGGAGGAGGACTAGATGACAACGATTATATCAATTGTCACATGAAGGGTTGGTGTGCAAAAATCACAGAAGGTAAAACTAAATTAGAATTGGCACATAATACTAAAAGCACTAAAGACGGATTCATAGTTAATGAAAATAATGACCAAGAAATATCATTCATATGATCAGTTCCAATTAAATGCTATATCAAACCTGGCTTGTGATAGAATAGAAGATCTATTAAAGGCTTTGGATATTTATGATTATCGTTTAATGGATAGAATGATAACATTAACATGTCCAATACATGGTGGAGATAATGAGTCAGCATTTAATTTATATCATCAAGGAGATGACTATAGAGGAAACTGGAAATGCAGAACACAACAATGTGAATCTACATTTAGATCATCCCTAATAGGATTCGTAAGAGGGTGCTTATCTCATAATAGATATGGCTGGAAACAACCAGGAGATAAGATTGCTACTTTTGCTGAGTCTGTTGATTTTATCGTCAAATTTACAGAGCACGACTTGAAAGACATTAAGGTTTCTAAGAAACAAAAAGAGAAAGATGCTTTCGTAAGTACTATTAAAGTATTGGCGACACAAGATCAAAAGCCTATTAGAGAAATTACCAGAGGCACAATAGTAAAAGCACTGAAAATTCCTTCAACATATTTTTTGAATAGGAATTTTTCTTCTGAAATCCTGATCAAGTATGATGTTGGAGATTGTGTGACAGAAGGTAAGGAAATGTCGGGTAGGGCCGTTGTTCCTATATATGATCATGACCATAAATTTATGATAGGATGCAGCGGCAGATCAACCAGTGGAATGCTACCAAAATGGAAACATAGCGATGGTTTTAAGGCAGAGGAGTGTTTGTACAACTACTGGTATGCTAAAGAGCATATTAAAAAAACATCTGTTGTTGTATTGGTAGAAAGCCCAGGGAATGTATGGAGATTGGAGGAGTCGGGCATCCATAGCTCTGTAGCACTGTTTGGTTCGTCACTAAAAGATAAGCAAAAGACCTTGCTGGATATTTCCGGAGCCATGACTATAATTACTATCATGGATAGTGATGAAGCAGGCAAGAAAGCGGCCGAACAAATTCAGGCTAAATGCAATAAAACATATAATGTGATCAATTTAACCATAGACTATCCCGATGTCGCAGAAATGAGTTCAGAGTCTATTAAGCAAAATATTCTTCCTACCATTGAAAGGTATACTATATGATTATTGGTGTCTCTGGGAGAAAACAGTCTGGCAAAAGTACTGTTGGGAATTTAATCTACTCATTCTTCATGTCTCAGCTTGATATTGCAGAAAAGATTTTTCTTAGCGAATCTGGAGAAATTATTGTCTCAGACTTATATGGAGAAAAAGAGTATGAGGGAATTTTTGATCCACATAATACACTATCAAATGATTTCATAATGTCCAGGTGTTTCGACACGCTAAATAAGTCTATTAAGATCTATAATTTTGCAGACACTCTTAAGAAAGACATATGTATAAATATACTAGGATTAGACTATAAACAATGTTATGGTTCTGATGAAGATAAAAATCAAACCACTCATCTAAAATGGGAAAATAAAAATTTGAGCGCCAGAGAAGTGATGCAATTTATCGGTACTGATATTTTTAGATCCATGCATATGAATGTTTGGGTAGACTCTACTTTAAAGAAAATTGTTAGAGAAAACGTTCCAGTATCGATAGTAACAGATTGTAGATTTCCAAACGAAATCGAGGCAATAAAGTCTAATGGAGGAAAAGTAATCAGACTGACTAGGGACCCATTCCACTCAGATCATATTAGTGAGTCTATTCTAGATAAAGACAAATACGACTGGTCAAATTTTGACTATGTTATAGATAATTCTGAATATTCTCTTTATGAGCAGTCCGCACACATTAAAAAAATCATAGAGGAGATACTAAAATTATCATAACTTATTTTCGTAGCAGTTCTTTTAATACCCATTCTCTTTGTGAACAACAATATTTCCTTGAGTACGTACTCGGATGGAGAGGGCCGTCTGGACAAAAGGCAGACAAAGGAACAATAGTTCATAAAGTATTAGAAATACTAGCCGTTATCAAACAGGCCCAACAGAATAAACAAGATACTATTGTAGACGATATTGTTGGCAAACTAGACATCAATCAATATAATCTAAATACAATTATTGAACAAGTATATACATACTACTCTAATAGCTCCAGTCATCATAAATGGTCGCCAAAAGACTATAAAGACTGTCATAGTTGGGTATATAAAGCAATAGAATTTAATAATGGTATGTTTGATCCTCGCAATAGAAATATATTGTGTCCAGAACAGCACTTTGATTTTGAAATAAAGAAAAATTGGGCAAAATATTCTTTTGATACATCAGAAGGTAAGCTGAGCGGAAATTTAGCTTTAAAAGGCACTATTGACTTGATCACTCTTGTTGACGATAATACCATAGAAGTCATCGACTGGAAAACGGGACGAAGGCTAGATTGGGCTACGGGAAAAGAAAAAACGCAAGAGAAACTAGAGAGTGATCCGCAACTTAGAATATATCATTACGCTATTAAGCATTTGTTTCCACATATTCAGCACATAATTTTTTCGATATACTTTATCAATGATGGTGGTCCATTTTCGATTTGTTTTGATGATTCTGATTTAAGTAAAACAGAAGATATGCTTAGAGATAAATTTGAAATTATTAAGAACACCAAGAGGCCAAAACTACACAAAAGCTGGATGTGTAATAAATTGTGTCATTTTGGTAAAACCACATTTGAAAATTCATCAATACCAGCTATAGTAGAATACAGGGATAATCAGACATGTTCCAACGGATCAATAATGAGTAAGTGCGAACAGGTTAAGCACGATGTAGAACTTTATGGGATCAATAATGTCGTAGACCTATATAAGCACTCTGGTCATACATTCGGTAAGTACAAAGCCCCAGGCACAACATAAGGAGACAAAATAGATGGACATGACAAAGGTATATACTCCTCTGCATGTCCATTCTTAGGTGAATCTCATTATTCACTTTTGGATGGACTAAGTAAGCCAGCTCAAATAGCTGCTAGATGTCAAGCTTTAGGACTAAGATCTTGTGCAATAACAGATCATGGATCAATTTCTGGAGCAGTGCAGTTTTATAAATCACTCAAAGCTAAGAATATTAAGCCTATTCTGGGTTGCGAGCTATATATTAGTAATGATGATTCAACAATTAAGACTAAGGAAAATGCAAAACTAACACACTTCATAGTCCTGGCTAAGAATAAACAAGGTTGGCATAACCTAGTTAGTTTAGTTTCAGAATCTAATAATAAAGACAACTTTTATCATAAACCAAGATTAAGTTTTGATAAATTAGCTCGATATTTAGATGGTAATATTTTAGGATTCTGTGGACATTTAGGATCCACACTGGCTTATAAGCTTATGGAAGATCCAGATAACGCCAATAAGATTGGCACAGAATTTATCTCTCATATGAAAGATATATTTGGTAAGGATAATTTCTTTCTAGAGGCCCAGCTTATGGACCAAGAATATCTGCCACAACAAATAGCTTTGACTAAGATTATAAGAGACTTGGGCCAGAATACCCACACCAAAGTCATATGTACCCCAGATGCACATTATTGTGCTCAAGAAGACGCTGTTGATCAAAGGATACTATTATGCAACAATCTAAAGACAACTTTAGTCGATATTAATAAAAAGATTCTAAATAATGAAGATATAATGATGGATTGTTTCTTCAGATCTGATAAATATTACATCTTGTCTCCACAAGAAATTAGAGAACTTCACACAGAAGAAGAAATAGATAATACTAATTTGGTTGATAGTATGTGTGAAAGTTATGATATTCTACACAAGCCCATGTTACCTAAGTTTGAATGTCCAAATAATCTTAATCCAGATGAATACTTAAGAGAACTATGTCGTCGTGGATGGAGAGAAAAGATCAAGAACCATATACCAGAAGACAAACAGCCACAATACACAGAAAGGATCAAACATGAACTAGAAGTGTTACAAGGCGCTGGTCTTTCTAGCTATTTTTTAATTGTCCAAGATATTCTGCGTTATGTTAGAGAGAATAATTGGCTTCCTGGTCCAGGGAGAGGAAGTGCGGCAGGATGTCTGGTTTCGTATTTAATTGGGATCACTTCTATAGATCCTATAAAATATGATTTAATATTTGAGAGATTCTATAATACTGGACGCAATACGTCTGATAGAATTTCCATGCCAGATATTGATGTCGATGTGCCAATAAATAAAAGAGAAGAGATTATCAAGTATATTAAGGATAAATACGGATACAATAAAGTATCACAAATGATTACGTATAATACGATGAAAGGCAGAGGCGCACTTAAAGAAGTCTTAAGAGTATATGGTAATATATCATTTGACGAGATGAATAAAATCACAAAGTTTATACCAGATGAAGCCAAAATAGCAGATGAACTTCAAGAAATGAAAGAAGAAACCGGTGAAGCATCGATTATCAGGTGGGCGTTAGAAAACAATGTTGACAAACTCAAAGACTGGTGCTATATTAATGATGATAATGAGCTGTCTGGTCCTCTAGCTAAAAGATTTGAACAGGCAATACGTTTAGAGGGAGTAAAGTCTAATCAATCAAAACATGCAGCAGGAATTGCTATTAGTATTCAGGACTTATCCGATGTTTGTCCGATGATTTACGATACAAAAAACGATCAACTTATCGCCGGAATGGAGATGCAGGATCTTGAGGATTTGGGTGTAATAAAATTTGATATTTTGGGTGTTGCAATGTTAGATAAGATTATGACCATAACAGACATTTTAGAAAAAGGAGAATAATATGCAAAAACTATTAAGCGATGTTCCTGTCAATGCCACATTTGTAGTGAATGGTGTTGAATATAAGAAGGTTGATGAGGTCAAGGTAAGCTGTTGCAGGTCTATTAATGCCGAGACTGCTGGCAACGCTAGTAATAAAACTTTTTTCCCCGGCAATACTCTGGTAGAGGTAAATGGCTAATTCTCAAAAAATTTGTGTGTTTGATTTCGAGACAGATGGAATTAATCCCGATATCTGTAGTCCCGTACAAATTGCCGCACTTATCATTGACCCCTTTAGGCTTGAGATAGTGCAAGATTCTGAATTTAACATTAATATGAGACCAGAACTTTTAGAAAAGGATTCTGAATATGCCTATGCAGATAGTGATGTTCTGGATTTTCATTCCAAGGTTAGAGGTTGCTCTAAACAAGATATTTTAGACCAATGGAAAGGACACCAAAAGCAAGACCAGGGATGGAAAATGTTTGTCTCTTATTTAGAAATGTATCATATTAGGTCTGATAAGAAATCTTGTTTTACAGCACCTATTGCTGCAGGGTACAATATCAACAGATACGATATGAGAATCATAGAAAGATTAAGTGTTAAATACAATAATCTCAATAAAGAAAAAAGAAGTAGCTTATTCTATCCAAGAGATGTCATAGATTTAATGAATATGATCTTCTACTGGTTCGAAGGAAATAACGAACTTAAGAATTATACATTAGATAACCTAAGAGGATATTTTGGTATTTCCACGGAAGGGTCTCATGATGCTTTAAAGGATGTTAGAGACACAGCAGAAATACTAATAAGATTTATGAAGCTCCATCGCAATGTTAGCTCAAAAGTAAAATTCAAAGGATCTTTTAACAAAGCCAATGTCTGAATATTATACATTTGATTGTGGTTGTAAATTTCCAGTTTTGGATAAACAAGATATTCAATTTCCCAAAATATTATTCTCTCCAAAGTTAGAGAGCTTGAATCTTGAATGCTCAAGAACTTGGGATCTGATTTCTTCTGGTAATACCAAAGGATGTTTTCAACTTGAGTCAAGACTTGGACAAACTATGTCTAAAAAACTTAAGCCAGAAAATATTGAGCAGCTATCTGGATTGATTAGTATTCTTAGGCCGGGTTGTCTTGAAGCTTTTAGAGAAGGGAAAAGCGTATCTAATCACTATATAGACAAAAAGAATGGGTTGGAATCTGTAGATTATTTCCATCCCTCTTTAGAAAAATGTTTAGGGTCCACATATGGAGAAATGATTTATCAAGAACAGGCCATGTCGATAGCCAAAGATCTAGCGGGATTTAATCTGCAAGAAGCAGACGCTTTAAGAAAGGCTATTGGGAAAAAGAAACCAGAAGAAATGGCTAAAATAAAACAAAAATTTCTAGAAGGCACAGATAAATTTAAAATTGTAACGAGAGAAGAAGCTGAGGCTATTTTTAGTTGGATTGAAAAGTCTCAGAGATATTCTTTTAATAAGTCCCATGGTGTTTCATATGCAATGAACGCCTACTTATCTGCATACACAAAGGCCCATTTTCCAAAGATCTTCTTTGCATCATACTTAAGGTACGCAAAGGATAAAATAGATCCACAGCAGGAAATTAAAGAATTAGTACGAAATGCTACAGAGATGGATATTATTGTTCATATTCCCGATTTAAGAAATTTGAATGAATTATTTATTCTCAAAGATAAAGCGATCTATTTTGGATTAACAGATATTAAGGGGGTTGGAAAGTCAGTATATAATAAAATACTGTCAATATCAGAAACATTAGACTTAAAAACACTATCATGGTCGCAAACTCTGTCTCAAATCTTATTAAAGATCAATTCCACTGCAAGCAAAGCTCTAATATCTTGTGGGGCATTAGACTATTTTAAAAAAACAAGAACAGAAATGTTATTTGAATATGGAGTAGTGAGCAGTTTAAGCAATAAAGAATCAGAACACTTTACAAATTTAGCTAAAACATTTCCTTCCAAAAAAATTAGAGATATTTTTTCGTTATTATTATCTGAAAAGATAAACAAAAATAGGAAGACTGTAATCCAAGGCCTAATTGGCTCATTAGATAAGCCCCCGTATTCCTTACTAGATAAGATCGAATGGTTATCGGATTCTGAGAGTTCTCTCCTAGGAGTAGCCATCACATGTTCTAGATTAGACTCGTATGACATAACTATGTCTAATACTAATTGCAAAGAATTTAAAAGTTCTAGTTTATCTAGTAATATTATTATGGCAGCAGAAATCTCAAATATTAGTATAACAAAAACTAAAACAGGCAAAAATCCTGGTCAAGAAATGGCATTCATAACTTTAGAAGATCAATTTGGAATGCTAGACTCCGTGATCTTCTTTCCTGACCAATTTGCTAAATATAAAGACCATCTATTTAATGGTAATATTCTGGTTTTTTTAGGTAGCAGAAGCAAGGCAAAAGATAGCTTTGTTGTAGAAAAATGTTTTCTGCCCGTTTCTTGACACGGGTGCTCACTGAGCTATAATACTACTGTCGGTTCACTTTTTACTTTTATGGAGTTTTTTGAATATGAATATTACATTGATTAGAGGCAATCTTGCTCGCGATCCAGAAGTTAGGTCTGTCAGTACTGGTGGGAAGCAAACTGCTGTTGTTAATTTTACAGTTGCCACTTCAAGAGAGTATACTAAGGCAAGCGGAGAGAAGGATAAGATCACTTCTTTTATTAATTGTGAAGCTTGGGATACTGGTGCAGAAATTATCGGGGAGTCCTTTAAGAAGGGTGATCTAGTAATGATCGAGGGATCTTTAAGGAATGACACATGGGAAAAGGATGGAGTTAAGCACAGTAGTCTAAAGGTCAGAGTTAATAACTTCTCCAAGATTACTAAGCTTACAAGATCGAATAAGACTCAGGAAACAGAACCGGTAGCTTTTTGATAACCTCCTCAAACCTAAAGTAGAACATGGGGGCGAAAGCCCCCTGTTTTATATCTAATGAATAACCCAAAAAATAAACTTAGAATCTTAATGTGTTCAGAAGCCAGTTTTTTAAGTTCCGGCTTCGGAACTTATGCAAAAGAAATTTTATCTAGACTGCATAAAACTGGTAAGTATGTAATTGCTGAATTTGCTTCTTATGGTTTCGTAAATGATCCAAGAGATACTAGTATAGACTGGATTTACTATGCGAACGCTGTCAAAGACAATGATCCTCGACATAAAGAGTATACGTCAAGAGGAGACAACCAATTTGGCAGATGGAGATTTGAGAAAGTACTATTAGATTTTAAGCCAGATGTTGTTATTGATGTTAGGGACTATTGGATGACAGCATATCAAGCCGCCTCTCCTTTGAGGCCTTATTTTCATTGGGCATTGATGCCCACCGTTGATTCTGAGCCACAACAAGAAGAATGGATAGAAACCTTTCTATCGGCTGATGCTGTATTTACTTATTCTGATTGGGGTGCTAATGTTTTAAAAACACAAAGTTCTGGTAAGATAAACTATATAGACACTACTTCTCCTGGTGTTGATCTAGACACATTCAAAATATTAGATCAAAATCAACTTAGGGCAAAATATAACATTCCCAATAATGCAATTATTATCGGTTCTGTTATGCGTAATCAAAAAAGAAAGCTTATTCCAGAGCTATGTTTGTCTTTTAGAAAAATTCTGGACCAAGTAGAAAAAACAGATCCAGAACTTGGCAAAAGGTTATATCTATATCTTCATACTAGTTATCCCGATATGGGCTGGGATATTCCGGAGATTCTTAAAGACAATAGGATTACAAATAAAGTTTTGTTTACCTATGTTTGTAGAAATTGTAGAAATATTTCTTGTGAAACATTTGGAGGGCCGCAAAGAATTTGCAAACATTGTGTTAATAAAGCCTCTGTTTTTCCTTCGGTAGCCGATGGATTAACGACACAAAAATTAAGCGAAATCTATAATCTCTTTGACTTGTATGTACAATACGCTATATGCGAAGGCTTCGGTATGCCACAAGTTGAAGCCGGAGCGTGTGGAATTCCTATAGCTACAGTAAATTATAGCGCTATGTGCGATATAGTTAATAAGCTAGATGCGTATCCAATTAAGGTTAAGAGTAAATTTAAAGAACTTGAAACCAAAGCATACAGAGTTTATCCAGATAACGACGATTTTATTAAGCATGTAATCGAACACGTCAGTCTTCCCGCCCCAATGAGAAATCAGAAAAGAATTAAAGTTAGAAAACTAACAGAACAGCACTATTGTTGGGATAATATTGCTAAAAAATGGGAAAAATATTTAGATAAGCTAGATGATAGCGGATATAGATCTAACTGGAACCAACTAATTGAACAAATTATACCATTTGAGGACTTTAATTTGAATGTTGGTGTCCACCAGAGCCTCGACGCTTGTTTATCGTTATGTAATAAATATTTCGGTAATCTAGAGAAAATGGAAAATCTGGAATTGCTTAATCTTTTAAAAGATATTGATTATGGATTTACTAGTAGTGGGCATCTTAATATTAAACCATCCAATTTCAAATCCATCACTGATTATATGTATACGGTATTAGATAATCAGAAACAAGCTAATGCTGTTTTGAAAAACAATACGACATTCCAAGATGACTTTATCGCATACGCTAAAATGAAAGCATCATCATGAACATATTATATCTTGGACAATACAGAGACTCGTCTATTAATGGGTTACATTCTGAGGCCATATTAAATAATCTAACTAAATTAGGTAATATTACAAGTAGACATATTCTATCTGGTAGCTGTAAGTCTTATAATAATAAGACAGTATTTACAGAAAGCAAAGCTAGTGAACAGTACGATATATTGATACAAAATTTACCTATAAATAGCTTGTGTTATACTCAGAAAATAAAAAGAAACATTGTTATACCAATACTAGAAAGTGAACTTTTATCAGAAAGTGATATAGACTATCTCAATTTATTTGATGAAGTTTTGGTTGACGATACATTTGCTAAACAAACACTAGATATAGTATTAAAAAAACCATCTATATTATATAGTCTAAAATATCAAGACCTAATTCAAAAAACAGATCAGGTAATTTCTTTCCCATCATATAATCAGATGAAGAAATTTTATACCGTTGTAGACTATGATCATAATAATGAGTATGTTTTTGATTTGATCTCAGAATTTATTTCTGTTACTCTTAATCAAGAAAATATATGTCTAGTATTGTATTTAATCAATGCTAATTCTACTGATGTTAATCAAATTCAACAGCATATTTTAGGTATACAAAAAATTTGTAATATAGATAAAGAAAATTTATCGAAGGTCATCGCTGCTCCAATATCATTATCCTATTCTGATCTATGCTTGGCTCATAAAGCAGGTGACGTGTTTCTTGATTTACAAGACTATCCAAAAAATAGTCTTAATAACTATATCGCTAGTACTTATAATAATGCAATTTTTTCTCAAACAAATTCTAATACCCAATTTACTAATATTCGTGATGGCTTATTTTCTTTTAATGGACATATAGTCTTTGATAAACAGTTTCTAAAGAATATAACTACTGGGCAAATAGAAGCCAAGAATAGTATACCTACTAACAATTATCTAGAAAACATAATATGAGTAATAGACTTAAGGCATATAATGCTATTTATAAAATTCTTGATTCAGAAAATTTGAATCTATTATACAAACCTAGCAATACTTGTTTTGATCTTATTCTTTCTTTATTAGACATAAATATTTATAGTTCTGTGGGTCGTGATACCGATCATTATTATGATGCATACTTGACATCTAGCATTATAGAGCACAGTAATACTAGAAATCAAATCCTCTTAAATTATGGGATTCCTGATGTTCTATGCTTTCACAATTTTTTGCCCAGTAAATTTAAAAAAGAAGATCTTTATATACTCAAAAAATCTTCAGCACTAAATCATAAAATCTTCTTCCATAACACTATCCAGCATAGCTGGTCTATCAAAGACAAATTGTCTTTTAACATATTGTATGGAATCCCGAATGCTCCTGTCGAATCTGTAATTCATAAAAAGTCTGTAGTTATACTCAATCTTAACAATAACAATAATTTAAATACATTATATCAATTTATTAAAAACATATTCAAAGATGCAGAAATGATAACGGATGTCTCTTCTTTCAGCTATCAAGAGCTAATAGATAAGTTATCAGGATTTTATATTTGTCTAGAAAATGATAGTATGATAAATTGCTTAATAGCAGCATATGCTGGATGTTATATTGTATCTACTCTACCAACTATTGAAGATATTAATGGTCTTTTCAATATTGTTGATTATACTCAAATTATAGATCAAATTAAATATCTTCTTTCTTCTAATATTAAAATATCAGATAAACAAACATTATTGGACAAATATTCTTTTGATAGGTTTTCATTACAGTTCATCAAATGCCTCAAACAAATCAAGAAAGTACCTCCGTTACTATGAAAAGAAATATTAATATAACTAACGAGTTTGTCAAAGATACCATCCCAAATACTTCATCGGTTGATATATCTAATATCGATAATTTAGTCAACTATTCGGTAGATTCGATTATTTGTGGTGTGCTAGAATATATAGAAGATAATGAATGTGAGCTTTTTGTAACATCATTACTAGAGAAAATGAGAAATGAAGGGAATATCATTATTAAGTTTGTTAATTTTAAAAAGCTCTTTATTGAATATATTAATCAGCAAATATCTAGTGCTAAGGTATTCCAATATCTAAGAAATAAAAAGAATATGCTTTGTCCAGACAAAGTTATTAATATTTTAAATCAAAATGGTTTTATGATTTTAAAAATGGATCAAAATGAAAACTATTTTACTATTATGTCACAAAGAACACCACAGAGATGATAAATAGTCTAATACTAATACCAGAAATTACCAAAGGAATGAAGTCTATCGGGTCCAAAAGTCTACTTAGGATAAAAAATATTCCCATACTCGAACATCAAATAAATGAGATACTAAATATCAATAAGAATATTAAACTAAATATAGCAACCGGATTCGATCACGATAAAATATCTAAACATATCAGCACTAAATATGATAATATTAATTTTGTCTATAATGATTCGTATGAAACAACCAATCAAACCAAAGCTCTTGCACTATTCTTAGAAAACAATATTTGTGAAAATTTACTTATAATTAGTAGTGGTATCTTATTAAAAAATAAAAATATTTCATTATCAACACTATCCGGAACTAGCAAAATTTATTTATTGAATAAGCCTCGAACCAATTTTAATATAGGATGTTCCCTAGGTGCCTCCGCAGAATATCTCTTCTATGACCTACCGAACATTTGGTCTGAGTGTGTTTACTTAAATAAAGAAGCAATACTTGCACTTAGAAATATTATTAAGATGCAAAATACTGATCAATTTTATTTATTTGAAATGATTAATGCTTTGATATTGCAAAATATTATTTTTGAGAATGTGACAATAGACAAGAAAAACATATTCAAAATCAATCATACAAAAGATCTAACGAAAGCCAGACAATTTATATGAATTTTACTATACAACAAGCAAATAACAAACTTAATAACAACCTATTATGTCTTAAATTAGAAGATATCAATATTGTTCCGATCAATACTAAGAATATTCTGTATAAAGCTCATTACGCAAAGCCTTTTACTCATATAATGTTTATAGAATCTATGATAGATAATGAAATACAACAATTTATTGCTGAATTTTTCCAAACCATTAAAATTTTTATATACCATGATAGAAAACCAAATCTTGATTTGATTAATAGCTACAAATCAGCAGCCAAACATATAGTCAATAATGACAAGATAATCAGCAATACCATACAGCTTCCTAGGCTAATTAATGATCAGTTATTTCTAAACAAAGAGCTTGCTAAAAATGATGATATAGTATGTTTTTTAGAATATAGGAATGAAATACCCCCAACCTTAAACGATTTATTGTATCCTAAAGCCAAACATCACATTAAACTATTTAATAGTCCATATATTAAACATGTACAAAATCTAGGGCTTATTAGCGAATCAGAAAAAGCCGATATACTACAATTATCTAAATATTATCTTCCAGTAGACGATAGTGACGAGTACATTGCTGAGGCTGTAGCCTGTGGCTGCTCTATTCTGAATAATTTAAATCTACAAATCAAAGATATGGATATCGACCTACTATCGCATCAAACCTATGCTTCTTTTGTAAAGGAATTAATTAATGACTAAAGATATAGGATTCTTTATTCCCAAACTGTCAAATATTCAACAACATGACACTGTACTAAAAACGGTTAGAGAATTCATAGATAATCATCCATATAACCAATATGTATTATTTAATAGTTTCTACGACAAAATAGAAACGTATAATATTCCAATACTACATCTTAGCCATGCGAAGTTTTTTTATGGCGATCTGTTCGTTTTTGACTTTATATCATTAGTTATAGCTTCTCATTTTCCAAATATTTCAAAACTATACTATTATGCACAAAATCTTCCTTGGTCATCATCTGGGGAAACCTATTATGAAAATTGGAGAAAGATTTTTGATCTTGACCATCTAAATGTTATCTCAAGCAATCAATATGTTGATGATATCTATAATATATGCTGGAAAAAACCTATAGGAATGTCGGAGAAGTTTAGTTATGAAGAACTCACAAAAATCATACAATAATTTGTCAAAAGCTGAAAAACAAATAATTATAGATGATCTGTATACTAATCAGGGTAAGAGCTTTGCTGATATAGCTGAGCTATACGGAACATATGCTAATAAAATTCGCAGAGACGCAAAATCACTAAATATACAAATTAGAGATAAATCAGAAGCGCAAAAAAATGCTCTTAAAACAGGCTCTCATAAACATCCCACAAAAGGAACTCAAAGATCAGATGAGACCAAAGAGAAAATAGGAAAAGCCATAGTAGATATATGGGATAGTATGGACGATGACTCTATAGAAAAAAGAAAACAGAAATGCAGAGATCGTTGGGGTCAGTTACCTGAAGACGAAAAAAAACATATGCAAAAAATGGCAACTGATGCAGTAAGGGCTGCTAGTAAACTAGGGTCGAAGCTAGAAAAATTCTTATTGGACGGGTTACTAAAACATGGTTTTAAAGTAGACTTTCATAAAGAACAAAGTCTTGTAACAACAAAGTTGCAGATAGATCTATTTCTTCCTACCATAAATACGGCCATAGAAGTTGATGGTCCGTCTCACTTTTCTCCAGTTTGGGGAGATGATGCTTTACAAAAAAATATATCATACGATAATAAAAAGCAGGGATTAATTTTAGGAAAAGGCTTGGTTCTTGTAAGAATTAAACAGACTAGGGATTTTTCAAAAACAAGATCTCAAAAAATATTATTGGAACTAATAAATCATTTAGAAAATATTAACAAACAATTTCCAGGACCACAGGACAGATTATTTATAATAGAGGATTAATTATGGTCAAGAACAAAAAGGATACCAAAGAGATGATCGAAGAAAAGATTTTGGAAACAACAGAACAGCAAAAGGCTGTAACACCTAATGATCTAGATTGGACGGATCATGTTTTGGGACTATTGAGCGAAGACGAAAAAATAAGCGGTAATCCTACTACAGACGGATTAAGGAGAATTTTTGAAAAAGCTTTAAATTGTAGAGTTTTAGCGTCTGTGAGCAATGTTGTACAAACTCCGGAACCAAATAATGAAAAAAGAGCCACCGTGGTTCACTCCATAACCTATTTTTTAAACGATGGTGCTCGGGACCAGCCAGAATTAAATACAGTGACCATAAATGGCGCTGCGGACGTTTTTTGGGGTAACTGCGACAAGGTATATCGTAACTATCCGGTAGCCGTGGCAGAAACCAGAGCTGAAGGGAGAGCTTTAAGAAGAGCTCTTAAGCTTAGAAAAGTTGTTGCTGCTGAAGAAATTGCGGCTGAAGTGGATGATCATCCAGATCAGAATACCGTATCTAAAATTAGCAATAATCAGATTAATTTCATTGACGTTATGAGTAAAAGACTTAATATTAATGTAAGCAAACTCTTGGAGATAGGCAATTTGGATAAAAATAATGTTTACGGCCTAAATCATGAAGATGCCATTGGAATAATTAGGCAGCTGTCTAAATATCAACAGGATATGAGTGGCATATCCGAAGATTTATTAGGCTATACTAACGAATGGAAATAATTATGAAAATTCTATACAGAGCTAATGATAAATTACAGTTTGAATTAGAAGGAACAGGACAAAAAGAAGTCTTTAAAGAACTCGCTACAATTCAAGAAATCTTTAGTGAGGACAAATGTGGTTTGTGCAATAAGACCAGCATAAAGTATGTTTGCAGAAATGTGGAAGGCAACGATTATTATGAATTAAAATGTAATGATTGTGGAGCCGTACTTTCTTTTGGACAACACAAAAAGGGAGGGACTCTCTTTCCAAAGAGAAAAGATGATGATGGAACATATCTTCCAAATAGAGGATGGTATAAGTGGTCGGGTAAAGACTCTAAAGATAAATGACTAAGTCCATTTGTCTAGTGGACATTTTTCATCTTTCCATAATAATTTATTAGCAAACTCTTTGTTTCTAGTGATCCTGCATCCGCACTGAGAACAAGCGTCGTCTTTAAATTCTGGACATATCATACAAATATTGTGGCGATTTAGAATTTCTAGGTCGCTGCATTTTTGTTTTTCTGATTCAAAACTAAGAGTTTTTATTGATTCAAGAAATACGTTATCATCTTGTCTTACCAAAGATGCTCTACAAGGGAACACTGGAATATCTTCGATACCATCGTTAGTACTAATAATAGTATCACAATTAGTGCATTTAAAAATACCTATATCTATAGCTATAAAATTACAAAACATATATTATGGCCTAGGACTGGGAGTTGGTGTGGGAGGAGGTTTTTGAAAAGACTCCTTGGTAAAATATTCGTATGGTATTAATTCCCAAGAATACAGACTTTCAAGCATTCTGGATTTATTCTCTATTCCGTCTACACTACCATAAAATGCCCTATATGCCATTTCATTCTGTAACTTAAAAAAATTAGGTAATGTCGAAATATCTGCTTTTTTGGTTGCTGCATTCTTTTCTATACATTGCCAAACATAAAACTGATTATTTAAACTTCCTTCTCCGCTTACTATATCTGTTTCTGTTGGTCCGGGGGGGTTTGCAGGATTGGTTTGTCTAAATACGCCGGCCCTACCATATCGGTATACAGTGTTAGATAAGTCTACACCTCTTAATTGTCTTGGGATTTTACGAAATTGTACCTTTAACGATGTTGTATCATCTAAATTGAATATATTATAAACTCTGGTCAAAGGAACTCTCTTGCCTTGAGCAGTGAGTAGTCCGCTTCCGCGAATAGCTCCGGGGCCTAGTGGAGGACACAGTTCAAGTCCAGTGGCTTCTACATAATCCGCAGATCCGTCGTTAACGGAAGGAGTAAATCCTTGTATCGATGTCATATGTTCTGGCAAACCGATATCATAGATCTCCTGAACTTTGACCAGTAGATCTCGTGGACCATTCCATACTTTATCAAAATTTTGATCACTATTAATATTAAATGTTCTATATCTAGTAAATTCAGCCCAGGCATTTATACTTGGATATTGTTCTTCTAGTGCTTGTTTTTGGGCCTGTATGGTACCTGATGGGATAGTGTAATGATATGACGTAAATCGATTATTAAATACATTGTCTCTATCATAATCGAGATTAACCACGCCTCCTCCTTCTAGATTACGCAGCAAGAAACCTGGACAAATATTGTTATTAGGATTATTAAATAAAGTAGTTTCAGTTAATGGCAGACAATTATATATTAATGATTTTAATACTTTAGGACACATTTCTTCAGCTATACTACAAGACTGTTTCGGATCGATATTAATCCAAAATAAATTATCATTAATTCCACTCAATTTAATAAAAATTGGCCCCCCATTTGGTTCTCCACTAACACTAAATTGTTGAAGTGGCACTATTCCGCTCATTGACAAATTATTAATTTCTAATACCTGTAATAGTGTGCTTCTTTCGGTATAAAGATCGTTGAGAGCTTTATTTGTTTTCTTTTTTGGACAATTAGATTCTGGTTCAGTTGGGGTATATGTCCCACTGGCGGTCACAGTCTTCTTTTTATAGCAATCTATAGGATCATATGGGAGAGCATGTAAATGTTTTTCTAGATAGTATAATGATGCATGGTCAATTATTGCATCTGTTTGTGTTTGGTCTGAATTTCCAAGATTTTCTTCTATCGATTGAACATATTCTTTTGATTCAATTTTATCTATTCTGTCTTTAATAAGTGTTGACTTGCTTTCAGATATTTTCTTAATTAATGGTCTTCTTACTAAATCTTCCGGTACAATTATATCACCAAATTTATGGTCTATGGTTGTTGTTTGACCTTGTCCATTAGAACCGGGTTCTGTCACAGATTTTTGGAAAACCTCGTCTGTAAAAGCCTCAGATTTTAGAAACATAAATGTATATCCATTAACATTTATATTACTGGTACTATTAGTCAGTTGATATAGTAGATAGTTGATGCTATCTTGGGTGTCTAAATCTGATCCCTTATTAATAATATTATTGTATTTATCTTCAAAAATTTCTTTTATTTCTCTATTAGTATATCCGTAACCATAGATGCCATTATCATTTCCTACCGTTCTAACAGTATTATCGGATAATTTTAAATTAACAAGCATTTGTTTAATCTTATCATTTTCACGATTATTAAAAATTTCATGTATCGTATAAAGCTTATTATATTGGAGTTTATAGCTTAAGAAAGACTTTTGCGCAAATGGTGAACCGTCTCCGTAAGAGCCTAGTCCCATAGCAGAATGTTTAATCTCTGGTGGCTCACTAACTATTGGAGATTTTTCTAACCCCCAAACTCCAAATGGATCTTCGCTTAAATTACTAATATGATTCTTAAATACCAAAAGAGTGTCCCCATTACATGCTATTACTTCATATAACGAAATATCGTCTTTTAATTCAAATACTGAATATTGTTGATTGTTTTTAAAAATTAATGCTTTATTTATTATCTTAGTAGTAGAAGGCTCTGTTGTTGAATCTCTCTGTGTGGTATTATAGTATGGAATAGTGTCGTCTATATGAAATAGATTATATGCTAAAGATCCTTTTATGATTATAATTTTTTTATTACTAATTTTGGTAGCAAGATCATCTGTAAATAAACAGGTTTTATGTCCAAGCGTGGCATTAAGTTGTGATATTTTGGTTTGATAAGACAAAAGACGTTCAACAATTTGTGCATGACTAAGGGGACTTGAACTTGGCGTAGGAGACGGTGGTGGTCCGCTTGGCTCAGGAGTATTACTGGAGGTTTTGCTGGGAGTCGGAGTAATAGGATAAGGAGTCGAGAGCATACTATCATCGACCAACTGATTAATCCCATAAACAGTATTGAAATTAAATTCACTAAAAAAAGGAATATTCCCTCTTTTTAATCTAATAAACTTATAGCTATTCCCATATAAAGCCGGAGTATTTTTGTATTTAAAAATTGATGCTTCAAGTTTATACCACATACCCCCGTCTTTGCTCACATTCAACAATACTTTTTCTGGAGAACCAAAAGAAAAATGATCATAATCTGGAGCATATACCTCTCTTAATCTTCCTTCTCTTTCTTGAACATCTCGTAAAGCAGCAAAAAAATCAAATAATCCTTGATAGCCAGCATTAAATCCAGCAGTTAAAGCAACCATTAAGCCTACTAAGTTTGCCGTCATCGTACCACCCAAAATACCTGCCAATATCATCAAAACACTCTCTACTGGAAATCTTGTGGGCTGTAATCTAGCCGATGCTCCACTGATGATACTTTCGGCAGACTGACATAGTGTGCTATCATTGATATAAACATACGGAGCATTTTGATTAACCCTAGGAATTAGAGATGTGCCACTAGGATATGTATCAAAATAACTAATGTACGGATTGCTCTCTATCTCTCCTGATGGAAAGTAAGAGATAAAATTATAGCCTGGTATTCTGGGCTTATTTGTATAGTCTAACAACCCTAGAATATCAGAAGTACCAAAACTAAATAGGTCATTGGTCATTGGGGCTTTGAACTGGTTTTTTTTCCCCGTATGTAGAATTAACTCCCAACTGCATAATGAGTTATAAATATTAGAAGATGTTTTAGTATTAGATAATGATGTAAAATTTGTTATGAATTCATTGTTGATAACATTATCATAAACCATCATCTCTTCGGGCTCATCTAATACCATAAGATTTAATGTAAATGTAACACCAGAATCATATGACGGTGTTTGGTTTTTTACAGTAGGGTCTAGTCTGGGTAGCGCTTTTTTGAATAAAGAAAAACCCCTAAATTTAGAAAAACTATTATTACTAATATTTAATTTGTTAGTACGTATAATATTTTTATACATTACTGCTTCAGTATCATCGAATCCGGTTGCGCTGATTGACGGTGGTATAATATGGTTATCTCTAACTATCTCTTGACGAGTATCCAACCCACTTGCATTAATTTTGTTTTCGTCAAATAATACACTATATTTAGAAGCATGATCAGAGAACGTCAAAGACATATTATATTTATTATTTTGAATGTATTCTTGATTAAATAATAATAATTTTAATGGTTCATAACGAGGGTCTACAGAATTAAAACTATGAAGATTAGTGATATATTTTTGAAGACCTGTTCCAGAAACAGATGGAGGAGAACAATAGTCGCTATATGTTGAAGCGGGAAATGTTTGATCCATAAATTCTTTGGGCGTTTTTAATGGACAAGCTGGTCCTGGATCCCTGTCGGGATTGTCTAGGTCTATCGGATTACTCATCCCTTGCATATCATCTGAACAAGGAGAAAAATCCAACCAGACTACTAAGTTTTTTGGATTGACATAATTTAAAAAATTAAGTTTTATCTCTATATCTTGTATAGTTAAATCTTTAATTTTAAGATCAAGCCCACTATTATCAATCTTATAATTAGGGCCATTAGTAGCAAATCTATAATTAAAAGTAGATTTATCTTTATCTGGACTAATTATTGAGCAGGAAGATTTATCGATACTGAAACCAAATTCATCATTTACTGGGGTTGCTTGAGAATATACAGACAGCTCTGATTTTTTTTCTTGTCCTCCTTCAAGTATACGGTATCCGTGAAAAGACCCTTTATATTTGGCTTTTGTTCCAGTTAGTTGAACTGTACTTCCATATATTTGTTGATCCATGAATTCTTTATGGAGTTTATTTAACGTGTCTGTTTCTTGTTCACTCCTACCAGGCTCTGCACAAGCTGTTTCTGGAAGAATATTTTTAGATATTGATAATGATATGGAACTCTGGTATGTTATCGGACTAACAGATAAACCAGTACCACTACCAGAAAGACCATTATTGAAATTAAATATTCCAGGACCTATAAAACTATAAGTATCTCTTGCTCCAGGATTAAACTTTAATACGCTGGTCTTATTTTTAAATCCACTTGGTATGATAGTACCTGTATCCATTATAAATCCAGAGGCTGGGTGGAAAAGTCCTTTCCTAAAAGGAATATATCCTGTGGCACTTATTGGTATTTGATAGCAAGCTTTATTGGTGTTTGCACGATCACGGTCGGAAGGATAGTTCAAAGGATAGCCTGTCACAGACGGAAGAACAGCTCCTCTCACAGGATGACCGCTCATAGACAGACCTATACCAGAAAAAAGTTCGCCACCATATCCTCCATAAGCTTTTAATGGAGGAGCAAAATCTAAAGAAATTTCTGGAAAAGAAAATTTTATAACCCCACTAGATGTGGCGGGGAGGTCGCCTGATATCTTTCTATATTCTTTTAATACAAAACTATCTGGTGCTTTATTCGTTCTAACGTACGCTTCTATTGGAGTTTGTATTGATTGTGATCCGTCAGATGTTACGCTATAAGATACGGATGGAATTGCATCAAATTTTGGTTGACATACACTCAAGCAAGTTTTGCATTCTTTAGTATTATCTCGAATATTCTGTAGAATTATACTATCTAATTTTAGAATAGTGTCCTGGCTGTTATATTGAATTATTAGCGAAGACCCTGAGTCTACTGGAAGAAAATTAGCTGGTGAATATGGTTCAAATATGAATTTATATTTTTCTTTTAGTCCTTCTTTAACAGTGGAACCATTGAAAACTCTTTCTATATTATGATCAGTTTGTATTGGCCAAAAAATTCCATGCTTATGTAGTATTACATTTTTAAAACTAGCTATTTTATTTTTTAATTTATCTGAATTAACAATAATTGGTTCAATTTCTAAAGGACTCACAGGAGGAGGATCTTGCCAAGTGTTGGTAGCATCATCATAATATTTATTATAGCCCGGATTGGCCACTTGCTTGTTTGCTATACTATCAAATATTGTTTCCCTACCATCAACAACAAAAAATGTTTTTCTTTTAATAAATGTTCCATATGGAGTAATAAAAGAACACTGTATTTGATATTCACCAGTCTTATATACAAACACTATTGGCTCTATGAAAGTAGAGGTATCAAATCTAGTACGATCAGTATCAGATTGACTAGAACCAACAGCACTAGAGCTTTTATTTTCATCACTAAATTTTAAACATGCCCCTTTTATTTTTTGCCATAAACAAGATACTGTTTTTTGAAATAACACAATACTTTTTAATGCATCAGGATTTTCTACCTTTTGCAAGCATCTGAATGGTATTTCTATCTCATTCCCTGAATCTCCTTTGGTCAGTTTAAATATGTGATTATTTGGATTATCTGAAGTGTCGTTGCCTTGGCCATCTGTTGTGCTATGCATTAATACATTCAGAGTAATTTTTCCAGGATTAACCTCTGCGATATCATATAATGGGATAGAGGTAGTTTTATTTCTTAATGAGCTGTCGGTAGCAGTCAGCTTAATCGATGTGCTGAGAGATGTTAGATCTGTTTTTGCCTTAACTTGATTTAGCTTAATTGTTTGATTGTTAATGACGTCAGTATCTTGTGTTTCTTTAGGACATAGAGTATATAGACTTTGAATTATATTTATGCTATCTCCATGGTCTAATGTTTTTTGATAGTTTAATAAAATTTCATTATTTTGATCGATTTTAAGTTTACAACCATATTTATCTATCAATTTAATAAAAAGTGATCTATTATTAGTAATAATATTATTTTTTAAAGTATTGTGATTATTATAGCCATAAATTTTTTGTAATAATCCAAATTTATTATGTAATAATTTTACTATATCTTTGATTGTATTGTCAGAAATATCTACAGCAACAGTATTCCCACTATTATCTATAGCCGTAGCATCCAAACATTTTTTTATAAGAGTCTGTACTTTAGGCGAGCCCAGAGCATTAATACACTCATCTGTTATGTATGGACTAGTACTAAGAACAGAAGCTATTTTTTTTAATAGTCTTGATTTTCTAATATTTTTACCATTTGTTGTTTTGATTTGTTTGATAGACAGCATGTGATAAATCTGATTATATGTAGACCATAAACTCGGAGAAATATAAGACTTAGTGATATTGCCAGATAGTGCCTCGGTCTTATCCGTATAGTATGAAAAATAATCTCCATTTGGAATCCACAATATATATTTTGGAGCATTAGGCCTTAAATTGTCTGCTGTAGATGCAGTAAATAAATCGATACTGCCTGTTGTCGGTACATTTGTTCTTCTAAACTCATCTATTATGCTTATTGCTGGTCTAACAGCAGAATCAAAATCAGCCCACCCTGTACCAGAGACCATGCTTATTCCTGTTATTTCACTAAAAGTTATATCTCCGGTTACAGATATTGAGCTCTGACTATTGAATAGACTGCCATCTTTTGTCGTATCAAATAATTTTCTATCTCTATAATGAATTTTAGTCGTATCATCATTCATCTCTCTTACTCTGCTACTTAGTGGAAAACTCGATATATTACCACTGTATGTTGTTGGAGCAAGTTGTTGAGCCCAACATAATATTCCGCTATTTAAATAGTGCGGTACTGGAGATCTATTCAAAACCCAATCACTTGTCATTTTACATTCTGGAGTAACGGTCCAGTTTTGGAATTCCGGAACAAATGTAATAAAATTTTCAATTCCTATTCTTCCACTCAACAAGCCGCTATTACTATTTAATAATGACCCTTTACTAGATAGGATTTTATTATCTATAGCAGTGTCATCCGACACATATACTGGAAACCATCCACTCCCATAATTCTTATCTGCAGCATCTAATAGAGGTCGAAATTTATTTAAATTAATAGTATATCTTTTAGATACTCCATTATCATATTCTATACCGGTATCCTTAACAACATAATTTCTTAAGTCATCCTTGAATGATTTATTATATATTATACATTCATCTATCAGATTCATTGTTTTTTAGCCGTTAATGTCCATAGTCCATTGATATATGTAAAAATTCCTGTATCGTTTACCGCTGTACTAAATGACAAGGGATTATCAAAAGTTACTAAAGCTGTAGGTATTGTTCCTGATTTTCTTCCTTGTATATAATGCATGTCTATTGTTGCAGTACTGGATGATGCTATTATTCCTTTTACTACCAAAATTGGCTTACTCATAGGCTCATAAAAACCACTATCAATATTATATCGACATAATAATTTGGTTCCTTTAGGAGCAGTATATCCTGCTTTGTCTTTAACATATACTAATCTTCTATATCCATTTGGCAATGGCTCTTGACTATACTCTATATCATCGAGGAAGGCTTTGGTCGGATATGTTTCATCATAGTCTGGTTCTTTTACTAAATCTTCTTCCAAAGTAACATAAACAAACTTATAGATTTTAGGATCTTCTTTGCAAGTCCATAGCCTTCTGGTCTCATCCCATCTCATATCAACAGGACCGACCGGCCATAAGTCCTGTCTTTCTGCCCAATTTAAATAAAACTGCTTCATTTTAACCTTTTCAGACCATGCATTATTATTGTACTTTTGAGTTTTACTAATAATACTTCCTTTATAGGTCACCGGATCATAACCACCAGCATCGCTATAGTCATCAATAATTTTATATTTTGTAACTTTGGTATCGTCAGTAAACTTTGAATTATCAGAATTTAGTTTCGGTACTAGTTCTTTATTAAAAGTTTTAGTATAAAAATTGTCATCTGTGCCGCCAATAAGTTTAAATGGATCTCCTTCTAATAGTCTACCATATTTTATAGAACCTAAGTTAATAATTTTTTGTTTGAATCTTTTTGGTCTTCCGTACTCATCAACAGCATATGGTTCGTCCGCAGCATTAGGAACAGGATATCCTTCGGTATCATATCCCCAACCATGCATAGTTAACGGTCCTCGTAAAGCAAAAAATCGATAGTTCATTTCTGGAATAATTCCAGTCGTACTTGGTTCAAGTTTATCTCTATAAAACTTTACCATAATATCTTTATTATAATAGTCTAAATTATTTTTATCTAATCCTGTTGGATGTTTATTAAATTTAGTAAAATTTTTACTGCTCTCTAAAGCATAATCGTATGATCCTGGAGGTATCGCCCCTCTTCCAACTATCTCAATAGAATGACGAAGTCTGTCTATGAATGGTCGTCCACTACCTTGAACCGTTTTAAATCCATCAGATTGTGATGTAAGATCATCATGAACACCATCAGGATGAGCACCACAATAATTTTGAGAATTAGAATTTTTAAATTCTCCATAACTAATAACAATAGGATTAAGAGTAATTAAATTAATAGGAGGTATTGACGACGCCATTGGAACAGAGTTGGAGTCCATGTTTAATAAGGTATTCATATCAGTACCACTAGATATTATATATGGCGGCACTTTCTCTATACTCTTGCTATCTTTTTTTGCTGTTAATGTAGCATTAAGTTTATTATTAAGCGTTGAGCACTTATCACAAAAAATATCTTTCTTTACTGTAGTGCGCGTCCCATCTTTTTGATACTGTTTGTATTCTATTGATCTTTTTTTAGTTCCATTACAAAATGGACAAGTTGAAATATCATATAAAGAATAGGCAAAAGTAGAATTTCTAAGAGTTGGATAGAAAGATATTGGAGATAAAAGACCGTCCAAACTCATAGCAGAATTAAGACCAAATTGCTTATTTAATTCAGAGTCTGCTTCTTTTCTTTCATATAGACCAACCGATGTCTTGTATCGTCCTTGTAAACTTAATTTATTAATAGCTTCTGTATCAGTCTCTGGGGTGGCTGTTATCCTTTCTGTAGACGCGGGGTCTGGACCGAGTACTCCGGACCATCCTGAAACAGTTCCTGGTTTGGTCGCTAAATCTCCTGGGTTACTGTATTTTGTATAATCTACTAATATTTTAGGAGTTCTTTTGGGCTCTTCAATAAAAGGCATCGATCTTCCTATGAATACTGTTGATGGACTAGTACCAAATAATTTAGATCTAAATCCCTCAGTATTAAAATTCATACTCTGTTCTAGTCGTTGTTTATCCATAAAGTCTCGTTGTTGAATAAGATTATTGGCAGATTGACGACCAATATCTGACATCTGCTTATTCATTTTAAAACGAGCCAAAGTATTTTTCTTAATAATATCGTTTTGTTCTTTATTAAATAAACCCAGCTTTCTGCTATATGTTCTAAAAGTATATGTGGTAGTGATACCTCCTTGACCAACACTAGTTTGAATATTAGTAATAATGGGTCCCTTAGTAACAGCATATGGAGAAATGGCATTTAAGATTTTAAATTTTGACGTATTTATTCCTGTATTACTAATTGGATTAATAATAACACTAGGACGTGTAAAGCCACTCATATTAAAAACAAGATCGTTTTTATATTTAATATCACTATATTGATAGTCTATTCCTGTTGCTTTATAATATCCAGATGATCCAACACCGGCATTTTCTTCATTAAAAACTCCTCCTAAGCTAAATAACGGAAGTCCCGGCATATCTACTTGTGCAGTTTCTATAATTGACTGATAATTAATTTTGGTGGCTATATGCCTAAACGCAGCATTATCTAACTGAGATGCTCCTCCGTATATCCACGGAGCCATCTCTTCTATAACCTCTACTTCTGTTGTTCCTATCCAATTATTACATCCACTCTTGGCGTGATTAAGATCTATATTAAAATCTCCACTAACAAGAGTAGTGTCACCAGTAACAGGATCTCCTGAGCAACTAAAATAGTGTCCACTAGGGAATAGTGTATCTGGAAAATTTAGATATTCTGAGTAAGGATTATTAATCCAGGGACCATAACAAAACTGATTGGATTTGATAGGAATACCAGCAAACATTGGATGGGCTGCTTTTGGTGCTATCTCTATTCTTAATGAAGATTGATTGTTAGACGATCCGTATGATCCAAGAGCATCCGTTGATGATGTTTCAGTAAATTTATTGATTGGCATAGTATAATTAAGCATATATCTCATCCAATCAGTATCTCTTTCTGATGGGGGAGTTGTCTTCATATATACTAATAAATCTTCTATAGTAACATTGGCTATTACGGTTCTATTAGGATCTTGAGCATATTCCGAAGATGAATGATTAAGATAAACTCCCGGAGAATCTATTAAAAATTTTGGAGAAGCTAATTTTTCTGGATTCAAATAAATAAATTTGTCTTCAACTGACGTATTTAAATATAGCTTTTGCTTATATGCTACGGAAGCAGATCCTGAGGGAGGCATTTTAGTTCCAGTCTGATCCGTGATAGGATACCCAAAAGCATTATATGCCGGAATTTTTGTAGGAGGAGAAAGACTAGTCCAAACATCATTTATTGACTGAACTGCGGGAACGGTTCCTAGTCTCTCATAGCCTGTTGCTAATACATATTGATCAGACGCTAACGTTGAGTAATCTAAACTTGGGAAGATAAAGTCTTTATGATTACAAGTTATACTATATTTTTCCATTAACAATAAATAGCCTTCCCAATCCCACATGGGTTCGAATCTACCTCCCCTACGAATATTCTCTAGACCACTTTGGCTCAATTGACACATACTAAATCTTAAATAGTCAAAGTATGAGCTGGCATTATATCCTATAATGGGTTTGATTTTTCCTCCGTTGTCGCTCAAAGCATACCAATGAGTACCTCCTACAACAATACTATCATCAATAAAATTTCCATATTCTTCCCAGGCACCATCATTAGTTGGCTCATAATTATAGTAAAAATTGCCGTCTCCTTGAAATACGTACGCATTACCAGCAACCGTTGGAAGAATTAAATCGGCTTCATCATCTTTATACGAAGCTAATTTTGGAGCTGTGACCATATATTTTTTACCATAATATTTTCCAATTTCAGCAACAAACTTATGCAAAATTTGTAAATCTTTTAAAGCATCTTCTGGTATATAAGAGCTTCCTTGATTTTTATCTGGGGCCATAAATCCTGGTTTTAATTCATCATTAGCAATATTTGAAGAAGTAATATTCCAATACCAATTAGTTTTTTGGGTTGCTCCATCATTAGCCTCCGTTTCGCTATGTCCTAAAGCTATCAATCGATCTCTAATTTTACTAAAGTAAGATAGTCTTAAAGTTTCAATTAAATCTGGCTTATAATATTTTGCTAATTCATATACTAAAAAATTATCAAAACCAGCTAATGCTGCCCTTATTTCTGATTCAGATATTATTATATATTTAATCTCATAGCTTGTTGGGTCACCAAATTCTGTATAGCATTGGGTTTTTGGTATGGGACTTACTCCTGTTAGCCCTCCTCCTATAAAAATGGTTTGTTTTCCTGTTGCGGGAGACCAAGTGGGGATTATAGGAGTTGTGGGATTGGAAGTAGAACCACTAGTAGCACATCTTTGGCTACTTGTAACGTAATATCCAGTGGATAGTTCGACAGATACTTCTGGAAGTTCAGAAATTCTGACTACTACACACGACTGCCCTGTCCAGCTATCGAACCATACTGGTCGAATTTGTCTAAAGTCATTATTATCACTAGGCTTGATAGTTAATTCCTCATCATAGACATAACCAAAAAAGGGACAGATAACATCAGCATATATTGGTATCCATCTTTGATTTGTTTCATTATTCCATGTTGCGTTCTGTTCTATTCCTGTCTGTTTAATTATCTCGGTTTCTAAATAATTTCCAGATGGTCTAGAGGCATTTGTAACGAGACTAGGAGAAGTTTCGTTAGTGTCGTCCCAACTAGGATCGTAACCATCAAAACTCCCAACTATCTCTTGCTCTTCGGCTAGTATACCGGTCGGAACATAGCCGCTTCCTTCTGGCCTTACTCCATAATACGTAATAAGTTTAGGATTTCTGGTACTCAAAAAATTAGGGAATTTAATTTTTCCATGATGATAATATTTAGTACCAACTACTATGTTGTTATTGCTTGAGGAGATACGTCCAAGGTGCTGATAATTAATTATTTCTCCATTGCTAGGATTTAGTATAAAATTACTTTGTGTATATCCTAGTCTATAACTCTTAGCCTGATAAAGTCTTTGTTGATTAGCTCCAATAATCATACTTCTATTTGGACTATCATTTTTTTCTTTGCCCAAAGTATAATTCGAAATACTAAATTTTTTACAAGCTAATTTATTAATAGTATTTTCTATTATATTATTTCTTGGTTGACCTAATCTAGATATGGTTTTAACCTTAATAACATTAAAGTACTTACGGGCTTCTTCATAGTAGACGGGACCGGCCTCAATAAATATGTCGTGTCCAATTTGCTCCCCAATCAAATTTAATAGAGACATAATACTCATTACAGGTTCTGACACTCTAAAAGAGTCCGGAAGTTTTGGAATTTCACTAAGATCAAGAGTAAATTGACACTTATAGTCGTTGCTATTAAACATTGATACTGTTGGAGGTATAACTCCAAAAGAATCAAAGTTTGGATTAATACCATCATATGGGTTTATTCCAGAATCATCGCTCCTATCAACTTGCATATGTTTAGCAATAATGCGACCATATGGAGAGAATATGTGCTTATGTGCAAAATCATTCCATGGTTTAACTGCTCCTTGTGTATTGTTCAGATTATTAAAACCAGTAATATCATTGATACTAGATGTTAAAACCGATAAAGCATCTAAAATTTTATTTACCTGAACACCTCTTTCATTTCTTCGAGCAACACCGAAATTATCAAAACCAAATGATTCTAAAAATCCATATACATTAAATACATTTGGAATATTTCCTTCTGATATTGTTCCAGTATAATTAACATTTGATATTCCTAAATAGTTTTTTGGAGATCCTCCATAAGTACTTTCTGTTTTTTTTGCAAATATTGATCCTGCAAATTTATCTAGAATAATATAACAGGAATTAAGCAAAGACTGCATACTATTGATTGTGACAGAGTATCCTTTTCCACTATTTGATAAGCTAGTTTGCCAAGACTGAACTAATCCACAAAAACTAAAATCTCCCATTTTAAAATATACCGGGGTATCAATAATATCATATTTTACAAATTTACTAGCATCAGTAACAAATCCTGTTGTTCCATATTGATTAAAATTACCAGAACTATTTACTCCCATAGCCTGATTTGCCCAAGCTGGTGTTAGTATGGTCTTTTCTCCAAAAAAACCAGGATCGCTATATAGCCAATACTTAGAATAAAACAAATCACTAGTATTACTTAATCTATGGTAAATTTTACCTGCGACCATTCTTTCGGATACGTCATGTTTATTAGGATCGTACTGTAAGGCACTTCCGTCTGGTTGTAAGGCTTCATACAAAGCATTTCCAGTAGTAGTATAGTAGTGATTATTAGTATCAAATCCTTCAACTAAATCAGGATACATTTTTACCATGGTACCACCACAAGCTTTGGCTGTATCGCTGCCTAGTACCGGACTGTCATCGACAAGATTAATCGTTAACTGAGAAGGCGAAGATCCCCAGCCTATACTATTATTAAAATTAGCAACACTAGCTCCTAAGAATAGTGTTTGTCCGATAATTTTTTGTTGATTCTCAGAACAAGATTTTGATGGCATAATTATTGATCCAGTGTCTTGGTTATAGGGAGACAGTGCTGATAGGTCCACGTCATATTTCTTCTATATACTCCATCAGTAGGCTCCCAAGAATGAGTATCATTAGCAACATATATATTTCCTTCATCTCCAATTAAAGGGGATCTTTCTCCCAATGATCCAAAAATATCAGTTGGTCTATCTCCAAAGGGCTTTAGCTGATTAAATATACCACTAATACCAGTATATAATTCTCCTCCAATATATAATGGACAATCAGGATGACTCATAAAAAATCCCTGAATAGATGTTGGAGGAACAACAAAAACTTCCAAACTAATTTCTTTTCTAGAAGTAGTTACTGTGCCAAGATCCTGTAGTACTGGACCAAGCCTTCTTCCTAAAACAAACGCCTCATTAATAACACTAACAGGATTAGTATCTGATATGACAATATTTTCATGAAGAGTATTTGGGAAATACTTAAATCTATTACTATATTCACAACTATAATTTATTGTCCCCTTTCTTGCATCATGAGTCTCTGATGTTGATATTGGATTAACATTTAGTGGTCTATCATAACAATAAAGAGGATTGTTTGGTATGGGTCTAGGAATTGGTCTATAGTCTACGTATTTTCTGTCTCTATCAATAGAGTTCATAACTATATTTGCTCTTCTAAAGAGATATGGTTTAATATCATTTAGCCAAGCGTCTCTAGCATTATAATATTTAACATCATATAGTTTAGTATTAATGGATCCTGACATGCCGGTATTTAAACTTCCATCGGTCTTAGAAGCATCTGGTATTATATAGCTAACGCCGCTCTTTTCTGGTTTTAATGTCATGATTTCATTAAGCTGAATGCTGTTAGTTCCACTTAATGGAACGGTTCCCGATACTCCAGATGTAAAATGATTATTTGCTTTTATAAGTCCTTTAATTTCTCCTTGTACTTTTACTGTTTTGGTATGTCCTTCTTCGGTACCTACAGATATCGTATAATCCTCAATATATCCGATATTAATTGGCATAGCTAACCAAGATTCATTAATTTCATAAGACCCATCATAAATACTAAAATTTATAGTTCTCAAATGATTATATAGGAAATTTTTTGGGTCGTTGCTTGATTCCTCTAAACTAATATGAATTGGAAAACCCCCACTATCTTGCGCAAGATTTATTCTATCTAGTACCCATTTTTGAGCATTCTGATAGGCCGGAAATGTTCCACTTAATCCACTATTACTTGGTAGTCCTATTGCACTTAACTTTCTAGCGACTCTGTATTGTGGAATATTCTCTATTTTTAAATATAGATTAGGTAGTATATTTGTACCAGGTTGGGGACTAGACTCATTAGCTGCATCTGGCGCAAGTCTTGGATTATGATATTCTTGAGCCATATTTATATCTGAAACACTAGAGGAGTAGGGGGCTTTAATACCGGTCATGGAATAATAAGCATAGTCTTCTAAAGGTTCGATAGTCCAACTATCAACAGTTGATTTGACATAATACTCTTTGCCATTTTTATCAAAACTTCTGGCAACATTATATTCCAAATCAACAGTATAATCAGCTCCTTGAGTCCAATTATCTCCACTTTCATCTATAGATAAATTAATTAATCTTACTCCAGTAGCGTTGAATATACCAGGGTTGCTTTCTCCTATTGCATTGCCACAAGATATTTTAAGATATCCATTATATTGGTTATTCATATCATTATTGCCTGTTCCCAAAAATAAATTCCTCAATGCTTTAATACATCCTAAAATTCCGGTAGTTCCGGCAAATGGTGTTAATATTTTACCATTTAATGTTATTCCAACAGTTGAACTATACAAATAGCCGTTAGCTGTAGTGTTAGAGTTTTCCTTAATACTAATTAATGGAACATTTCCAGAAGTAATATCATGAATATCTTTTCCATTGTATGATATTCTAACATTCCTGTCTAGTGGATTCTCATTTAGTATTGTAAAATTATTATCTATATTTGGGTCAATATATACCATAGATTATCCATATAGTGGTCCTGAGATACTAGTACATACACCTATTAACTATCTAAATTATTATAGACCAATTTACAATGCTGATAAATCCACGATACATTTCGAGTATATTTACCTTGTATAGGATCCCAGGTAGATGAATCGGCCGATAAGTATGCTGTTCCGCTAGTATTAACAGATGCTCCTCCAAATAAATTATTAGATCTTGTTGATGAAAAAGGTTTAAATTCACCAATTAATCCAGTAATTCCACTATATATTGTTCCTCCTGTATATAGTGGGCATTCTTTATTATTTAAAACGAATCCTGCTATGGTCATTGGAGGCATAACTGTTACTTCGATAGTAAGATCTTTTTTAGACGATGTTCTTGATCCTAAATTTTGTAGTGCTGGACCTAGTCTTCTTCCCAAAACGAATGCTTCATTAATAACATCTGCTGGTCCATTATCATTTATTCTAATGGTTTCTGATAATACTCCGCTTAAATATGTAAATTTATTACTAAATTCGCAAGTATAGCTTATGTAACCTTTTCTTGGATCATGATCTTCATTATATCTTACAGGATTAATATTTAGAAGTCTTTCATGAGAAAATATTGGGTTTGGCTTACTAATTGTATATGGAGTAGTATATTTATTGTATGGATAATTGCTTTCATTTCGGTCTATAGAATCAACAACTATACAAGCTCTACGATATAAATAAGGCTTAACATCATATAACCATCCACTTAAAGCATTTAAATATTTATGTTTATTAATATCATGCAAACTAGATGTATAATCAAAATCATTTAGCCTTTGTATCGTGTCAATTCCATTTGTAGAACCATATATTCCTTTTGGCTCAACTATCATTCCAGAATATAAAGAAATATTATTAGTACCACTAGTTGGATTTAAGTATTTTGGTTCTCTTGCCTGTTCAAAATTTGTGTCAGCTAATGTTAATCCTTTGATTGTTCCTTGTACTCGTACAGTTTTAATATTTTTATTATCGGTAGAACAATCCACAGTATAGTCTTCTACAAATGGTATTCCTGTTGGAAGAGCCAACCATGTATCATTTACCTCATATGACCCTGCATCAACACTAAAATTTGTATTTCTCAGATGATTATATAGATAATATTTATTTGGCGATTTTGTATCATTTAAATAAGTAAAATCCATGCGAGGATAACCAGTATCAGCCCCAGAATAAGCCAGATTAATTCGTGACTTAATCCAGTATAGCGCCATCTCGTAAGCAGGAAATGAGGAATCTTCGCCTATCCCACTACTAAAACCCACAGCCTTTAGCGTACGCGAAATTTTATATTGTGGTAAATCAACCAATGATACTCTTATTAGTTCTCCGCTGGTTCCTGGAGGAGCCCTATTTCCTAGCTTAGGGTTATGGTATTCTGGACGACCACTAACTTCTATTTTATCGTCTTTATTATTAAGATAATATGCTCTATTTTCTAAAGGCTCTATTGTCCAATCTTCACTTGCTGATTTAATATATGGGTTGCCACTTAATCTGGGAATATGAGCTTCTAGATCAACAGAATATCCTGCTGATAATGTCCAGTTATCTGGAGTCTGAGAAGCGTTAAAGCTTAGTATTTTTAAACCACTAACCTCAAAAGTGTTGGCTCCATCACAAGTAATCTTAAGAGCATTATTGTAGTATTTTCTACTACTATAGCCGGATCCATAAAATAAATTTCTAAGAGATGAAAGTCTATCCATGATCCCACTGACCCCACCTTTTATTCCTGTCTCAACCACTTTTCCTTCTAGTGTAATAGATAATTTTGAACTAAAAAGTTCACCATTTTCTGATGAGTTAGCAGATTCAGAAAATTTAATAAATGGTACTGGGCCAGCTATTTTATGTATTCCACTATTATTATAGTATATAATTACTCTTGGATTATCGGTATCTGACAAAGCAGAAAACTGTATATCATTGGATGGATCAGAATATACCATATTTATTTAAGTTCTTTTATTTCTGATGACATATTAATATTAATATAAGATTGTTGATTAAGATCTATATTAGACCCACAACAGTTTATATAGACACTACCATTAATAGTTCCAGATATTGATCCTGATGGAAATGATATCATATTTCATATATGTCCTTAAGTAATGTAAATATTACATCCTGATCCGCACTTAATTGTTAAAAAGTCATTTGTTGGAATATCATAAACTGTATTATTCAATGAGCATTGGATCACATACTGATCCCCGTCTTGTAATGAAGTGGTCATAATAGTATTAAGATTACCGGCTCCATTACTACCAAAATATGCTACTCCACTAGAAGGACTAAAAGTAATCTTATTGGTTGGAGCATTAAATGAGTAGGCGTATTTGTCTCCAGGAACAGCGTTAGCAACACTAACCACCAAAGACTTACTTCCGGAACAGCAAGACAATCCGTACTCAAGATATGCTGTTGGAAAACTAATGTTTGGATAACTTAAAAGCACAGCATTACTAGGTAAGCAATTACTGCATCTTATAGAAATTTGATCACTTTTGATTGTGTTATATGGATAACTATTTTGATGAACTGTAACGTTGAGCAAAGTAAAATAATTATTATGGGCGTATGCTCTACTAAAATCCGATGCTAATTTATAGGTCGATAAACCATCTGTTCCAGACGGGCAGGTTCCGGTTGAGGCACAAAATGCTGCTACGATCTCTATATCAGAATAGTCTTTGGTAGGATTAATGCTTCCGCTACTAGGATAAATAACAACAGGCCAATTACCAGCTAAGCTATCAACAGTATATGTATAGCTTTCTCCTGGGATTAATCCACTAATTCTTGGACTAAGATAGCAATAGTTATTGTTTATGCCGGTTAGTGTTATGTCTGATCCGTTACCGTTTGACGAAGACGATAATGGCATAGTTATTACTGGTAAACTTGGAGGTTGTGGTAAGCAGTCTTTGCATCTTACTGTTAATTGTTCTGAGACGGGCTGAGTTCCGGTATATGATATGGGCTCAACAGATAAAGACAAAATTGAAAAATAATTATTCTTTTGATAGTTTGCTGAAGTATCTAAGCTGTATGGTAGCAGTCCATCCTGTGAGTTGCATCCTCCGCTTGTGGCACAGAATGTTAAAACAGACTCTACATCTACTGATGTTTTACTTGGTTTTAAAAGACCAGATACTGGGCTGATGAATGATGGCCAATTTGAATCGACTCCAGTAAAAACATACTTATAGGTTTCTTTTGGAATTAAACCAGTAATAGTAGTAGAGAAATAAGCGTAATTATTATTTCTTCCATCTAGTATTATATCAGCTGATAGTTTATCGTAATTAGGAAATACTATTGTTGGAGATGGTTTTATTTTATTTGGATCAGCTATACATTCAAGATTACCATTGACCGGAGGAACAGTTAAAGGCAGAACATTATTGTTGAGACTAATAACATAATAGTTTTGATCGGGCATTAATGATCTAAGAGTACTATCAGGACTTGGTAGTCTATTATAGCCAGATAATTCTGTCCAAAATACTGGAACTGATCCTTCTGAATTTTGACTACCATAAATTGTGGAAATTCCGTTTATAAAACTATAATAATCTGATGATAGTTGAATATCATTAGCAAAACTAGCAGGCATATGCATAAGGTCTAATGCATCATGGCCGATATAATGTAATAAAAAAAATTGACTAGTTATATTCATAAATGTTACCTTTTTGATATTAAATTATACACCTAATGAGTTATGCATGAATTTATTATGGATTAGCAGTATTTGATGACAATTCTCTCAGCTGTTTGATCACATTCATAAATAGTGGGCGGGTTTGTTGGTATTCAAAAACTAATTGAATAAAATCCAACAATGGAACACTATGAAGATCTCCGCTAGAATCTGTTATATTGATCGTTGGATCTGGTTGATTTTTGTCTTTTGATGAAGAACCTAATAGTAAAACATTGAGTTTGTTTGAGGTGTCGTCATCCATGCTTAGTCTCCAACCATATTTAGTAGGAGGCCCCCTATTAATTAGCTCAGAAAGAGCTTCTTCTGAATATTTCATAGTTGGAAATTGAGATTTATTCTTTTCATACCAATCAGATTCTTTATAGAAGTTATTAAGATAATTCGACAAATCAGTTTCATTATCTAATAATATGATCGATGAAGAACTCTCTAGTTCTTGACAAAAGTTCAATTGTCCATACAGAATAGTGTCTTCTTTCTCAATAGCATACCACTTTAAAATACTAGTATAATTACAAACTTTCATTATTGTCTTCCTCCATCAGAGATAGTCCATCCTCTGCTTATTAGTGAAGCCCTAGCATTAATTACTGATGATTGATATACATATTGTGACGAGCCTACTCCTAAAACAATATTAGAGGCTGTGGTATTAGCATCCAAAGCAACTAATAAATTACTATAATTAGCTACCGAAAAAGGAGTACTAACAAAGTTACTCAATCCATTACCTCCAGTATTATTAATAGAACTAAAATTCCAATTACGAACATCTCCATTAAATTGAGAGGCCTCAAATAGATGATTCATACTAATAATACCACTAGTATTCCAATTGCTTAAATTGTTTTTAGAAGAGGTCAAAGCTAAACTAGTATTGTAGAATATAAAATCAAGTTTATTATTTAATGGCATCAATGGCTGATCAGTTGCGCTAATCTCTAAATTACTAAAATCAGAGAACCCCACATCTACTAGTCTCATATATGCTCCAAATCTAATAACATCAGTATAAATATCATAATAGTCGATACCAATACTAGGAACAGATCCGTTACCAAACTGAAAATATGAACCAAAGCTGGAGCTTACGAATGTTATTCTTACAAGATAAGATCCAGAAGCAGAATATGTATGATTGATAGCAGAAGAGTTATTTCCAACTACTCTGGTTCCACTGCCATCTCCCCAATTAATATCAAGATAAACATTATTGGTTTTATTTTGGGTATAACCAGGAGCATTAAGATATCTTAACAGATATCCTAGTTCAACGGAGTTAGCTCCTTCAAGCTTTAAAATGGTAGTTTTTTCATTACCATGATCGGTCATGGTCCATCCTAAACCTTGTAAATAACTTCTTCCAGTAACGGCACTACTATTTGTACTAAGGAATTCTTGACTAATACCAAAAGGAACATTAGTTCTTGTTGTTCGTCCAGAGCCCGTACCCCAACCAATTAATAAATTATGATAATTATCTTGACTCATTCCGCTCAAATATAACATTCGACTCATATTAGTAATAGCTGAAATATTAAGAGAGGCTAAATTTTGATTGAATGATGAGGCAACAGCAAACATGCTATTCATATTAGCTACTTTGGATGTTGTGCTCCATAACGGCTGATTAAAAGACGTTGCCCCAGCAAACATGTAGCTCATATTAGTTACATTGCTAACATTCCAACTGGAGATATTACTATTAAACAAAGATGCATTCTGAAACATGCCAGTCATATTTGTGACCGAGCTAGTGTTCCAGTAGCTCATGCTTCCGTCGGTTAATGACGAACATCCAGAAAACATATAACTCATATTAGTTACCGAGGACGTATCAAAATTAGCAAAAGCATATGGGGCGTACCAGACTCCTCCGGTGAGAGCAGAGCATCCTTCAAAAAGACTAGAACAATTAATAGGTAATACTGGACCAGCACTACTTGGCAAAGTAGTAAGATTAGAACATCCTGAAAAATTACCAGATGATCCAGTTACATTAAGGTCCAACGGTCCCCAAGAACTAATAGATTTGATTTTTTTACAATCTCCTGAAGATAGAAATTCCCATCCTTTAATAGTTCCACTAATAGTTATGGTATAATTTCCAGTATATGAATATGTGTGAGTTTTAAGAGGACTATCCCAAGTTGTTATATTTTGAACACTACCGTCTCCCCAATTAACAGTAAAATTATACGTTCCATTCAAAAGAAGAGGTAGGGTAATTTGATAATTATTAGAACTCCCGGTACTAGTTAGTCTAGTATCCCATGTTGATACGAACGGAGTTGGCCCAGGAGTAGCGGTAGGGGTGGGGGTAAGGCTTTTTGTTAAAGTTATAGTTGGGGTGATGGAGGGAGTTATGCTAATGGTTGGAGTAATGCTAATGGTTGGTGTTATTGTAGGAGTAGCCGAGATGCTCACTGTGGGAGTTATTGTAATGGTTGGGGTTATGCTAATAGTCGGGGTAATGGTTGGAGTTATGCTAATGGTTGGGGTAATACTAGGCGTGACGCTAATAGTTTGAGTAATGGTTGGTGTTGCTGTAATGGTTGGAGTAGGCGAAGGATCAGGACTTGGGCAGTGATAGGGGAAATTTTGAGTGGTATACCTGCCAACTCCCTTAGTTACCCTAAGTTCGTCGATATAACAAGTATTACTATTTGGGTAGCTTGGCGTAGCACCTATACAAATTGGCAATGTATTGACCAATGAGGTTGTAACAGATGCGCTTCCTACCATATTGCCATTTACATATGCTCTGAGAGTACCACTAGCTCTTGAAAATGCAACATGGGTCCATTGGTTTAATGGAACAGTGTTGGCTCCTCCGAATGAAGTAGAGCCTGATCCATTCCAAAAATTCAAAACTCCATTATTTTTAACTGAAAAACTAAAATTCGAATAGTTTCCAGCAGTTGAAAGGATTTGAGTATCATAACTTCCATAAGTAATAATTTTAATCCACGCTTCAACAGTAAAATCGCCTGTTCCAAAACCAAACAAAGAACTATTAGCCGGTATCTGCAAATAATCTCCAACACCATCTATATACAAACTACTATTATCAAATTTATAATCGTCTGTGGATATTTTAGCATTTCCAGCACTAGTAATGGTATTTGTACTAGAGTATTTACTACTATCAACAAACGAAGTTGAATTATTAGCTCCATTAAAATGTAATAATAATGAAACATTGTCACTATATGGATCAGTATTGTCTATAGGACAGGACGATAGCGTTGGAGTAACAGTAGAAGTAACAGTAATTGTTGGAGTAGGGGTGATAGTTGGTGTTACTGTTGGAGTAGGAGTAGAGCTTAAATTAGCAGAAACAATACCAAGAGCATGTTGGCGCCCCGGATTCATTGTTATCCATGCCCAGTTTGGTTCTCCGATAGCCGTTGGAGATGATAGAAAGCCTCCACTCAGTCCGGTTCCTAAATTATTGCTATTTCCAAATCCATATAACTGATTAGAACTATTAATAGCATATAATCTAAATATTCCACGATTACTAGCGGTATTATTCATAACTCCAAAAATTTGTGTCCAATTACTAGATGTTCCAATTTTAGTCATAGGATCAATATAACCAAAATTAGAATAACCATAATAAACGCCATTATAAGCAGCATACCAGTCCCTACCGTAATAATAAATTTCGCCAGTAGTTTTAAGAGCAAATATTATACTAGCCTCAGAATATCCGTCTCCGGGAGGTATGCCTCCAAGACATACAACAGAAGACCAATTAGTATCAGATCCATATTTAATTAAAGTATAAATATAAGCCCACCCATAGCTCGATGAATACTGGTAATCGGCAGAGGAGGTTACATATAGCTGACCCAAACTATTGATAGCTGCTAAGCTAGTATTGCCCATTGAAATAGAGACCCAATTACTATTAGTTCCAACCTGGATTTTATTAGCGCTAATATCTAATCCATTACCATAATCAAATGTATATAGTTTATTATCCATAGATATCATAGCCATACTTGTTCCGCCAGCACTCATCTTTTTCCATGTTCCAAACATAAGTGTCGGAGATGATCCATAAGAACTTCCCCATGCATATATTTTACCACTACTATTAAGTGCAAAAGTATAATTAATACTAGCTTGAATATCAACCCAATCATTAGAAGTTCCTATCCTGATGGGTGTCAAGGTGTCATTGGTTGTTCCGTCTCCTAATTGACCAAGAGCATTACTTCCCCAAGAATATAATTCACCATAACTATTAATAGCTACCGTATGATTATCTCCACATGCAAACTTAACAAAACTACTATTAGTGTCTGTGAGTAATGGAGTCGTTGAAGCTGTTGTATTCCCGGTTCCATACTCTCCATTAGTATCATCTCCCCAAGCATAAACATAATATGCTGGAGATGCTGATCTAGACGGAGTGATGGTTATTGTGGGGGTTGGAGAAATTGTGGAAGTAACAGTAATTGTCGGCGTAATACTAATGGTTGGCGTTATTGTGGGAGTAGCCGTAATGCTTACTGTAGGAGTTATAGTAATGGTTGGAGTAACTGTAATGCTAGGAGTAATCGTGTTTGTTACGGTGATCGTCGGTGTTATACTAGGCGTTACTGTGGGAGTTACCGTTGGTGTTCTAGTAACAGTGGGCGTAACTGTAGGGGTGCGGGTTATTGTTATTGATGGAGTAATAGAAGGAGTTACTGAAGGAGTAAGTGTGGGAGTAACATATGGAGATTCAGATAATGTGGTTAGTAGGCTTTTAAGTGATCCAGAAACGGTGAATCCATTATATTCGACCGTAACGCTATCTCCATTAGCATAACTGTCTCCATCATAAATAAGTTGTCCTAATATTGATGGACAAATTTCTTTACTACATATGGAAGAATTCCCAGGGACTGCCAAACCAACTAGCTTAAATAAGCTTGTATTAGGAATTTGATAATATGAATTTTTTGATGGTAATTTGGTGTTTGTTGCTGGAAGAACCACCCTTATATTAGCATTAGTATCTGTTGGTACAAATTTTACTATTAATTGACCATTATATGTATATGACCAGTTGTTGTCTTTGTTCAAATAAATATAGCTTGGCAAACCATCAACAACTGTTCCACAAGAAGCTTTGGCAAATTTATAGGTATAAATACCAGCTAGTGATTTGGTTTTTCCTGTTATTTTAATTGTTCTTCTATCAATAATTCTGGAAACCACAGCTGTTCCATCAATATTGGTACCTGTCACATCCATTCCAACTTCAAGATCTGTAGTATCTAAAGAAATAGTTTGTCCAGATTCATCTATGGAGTTTTGTCCTGATGTACCTTGACGAATAATAACATCAGGTAAACAAACTACCTCAGTATATTCAGTATGTAGCTCTTGATTATAAACATCAGTAATAACTAATTTTAATAAAGCTTGAGTATTAACTTTATATTTTGAGTTAATTTTTACAGTAGTGGTAGGTATGAAAATTCTACTGTTATTGATAGTATACGTATCTGGAGATAATGTTACCAAGGATCCGGATGGTGACACAGAATTAACGCTAAAGTGTAGAACATAAGTATCTTCTAATGGTAGATTAGGGGTGGCTCCTGTTGGAGCAATACCGTTCCCTATCGGGGGTACAATAGAAAATACTGGGTTAAAATTAACCAGTATTCCACAATCACATTCTAGACTACTATGTTCGTAAATATTAATCATATTAGTTTCCTATGTTCTATAGTATTCTCATGAGCATGTATTGCACGATATGGCTATAGTTTTTTCTGTTACTGTAATATTACTTGATACTACTCCTAATTTAAATATACTAATATTATTGGTGCCATTAATACTAAGATTAATCGGTATGGTCGCTTGTCTTAAATGTACCGATTGTCCGTTTGGTATTCCTTGTGTTCCAGAAACAACATAGTTGCTGTAGCTTGGGGAATTTACAACTACCGTAGAGTTATTATTGGTTAGTTCTGTGAATTCAAAACTATAAATTTTTGGTTCTGGTAAAAGATCACTGACCGTAACAGTTAATAGATCTCCAAAACAACAAAAATTATTAACCTCTGAATATGAGATTGATGGAATTGGACCATAGCATACTTTTTGACTACTAAATTCAACCAAGCTACCATCAATGAGCTTTGTGTAAAGTTTACCAGTTACGCTATTCATTACTAGTTCGCCAACATCTACCTGAGCAAAGTCAGGGATACCGTTACTTGTTTCATCTCTTTTGAACTTAAGTTTCATACACAAACTCCTGTAAATGTTATTTTACCAAAATCCCATAATGATGTATTATCGTTTACCGGATCTGTTGGAGGATCATAGGGATCTGTTCCTAAACTTATCACCTCTGCATATGCTCCATAACCATTAGCATTCTCTGCCTTAACTCTAAATATATATCTATTAAAATCAGATAGTCCGGTCACAGTAACTGTGGTGCTAGTAGAAATCGTGTCTGGATCCGGATATGTTGACCATGTATTTCCGTTATCGCTTGAATATTCTACTATATAGTTTGTGGGAGATCCATAGATTGGTATTGTCCAACTTAATATAGCAGATAAGGATGCTCTGGTTACTGAGAGAGATCGGGGTTGTGATGGTCTGTTACTAAGCGGAGTAAATGAACTAGATACTAATGATGGAGCTCCAGTGCCTATGCTATTGATTGCAGATACTCTAAATAAATATTCTACATTATTAGTTAAACCAGTTATAGATAGACTTGTTGATGAGGATACTGGTTTAGTATATGTTGTCCAAAGAGCCCCTTGATTAACAGAATATTCTATCAAATAATTAATGATACGTCTTCCGCCGTTATTGGTTGGCTCTACCCAGTTCAATGTAACAGCACTATTTCCTACTTCTCCAATAATAGAAGTGGGACTACCAGGAATAGTAGGGGCAGCTTCTGGAACTTGTGAAATAATTTGTCCATATTGATTAATCGTTAGTGGAGCATTAATAACATATTGAGCAGTACCACTAATATTAGGCAGTGGTCTTAAATAAATATTATTTGATATTATTCCACTACTATATGTATATCCATTTACTGATAGATCAGCATATAGACCAAGACTATTTGCTCCACTTGGAATAGACGATATTAGATAATTATTATTGGTATTAATTGATATTTTGGCTCTTTCGTCTACTACATATCCAGAAGGCATGGTTCGTCCAGCGTCTGTATATCCTGCAAAATATACTCCAGAAGAGGCATCTCCATAAACGGCATTATCGACCCTAGCATTAATTTTTAGCGCTGGAGATAATCCTACTGGCAAACCGTCGGCCCCTAGCCCGAATAATGCATCATCATACCTATGATAGAGAGTATTTTTGGCACCATAAATTGCAAAATCAATATTCTCACCCAAAAGATTAAAAGCAGTGGGCTGATTTGGTCTGGTACTAATAGTATTTAATGTACTGGGTTTATAATACCCTGTGCTATCAGGACTACATATAAATGACGACTTTATATCTTGATTATGTTCTTGCTCAATCTGTATTGATAAATATCCTCCTTTGGTAACAGAATATGCATAACCGGATACTCCAGAACAAACATCACTAGACCAAGTGATTTTTGGACAGTACCTAAGCTCGGTGCCGTTGCTGAATATTGCAGTTGGGATAGTCGTTGGATGATCTCCATCGATTATATTTTTTGTCTCATAGGCAGCCTTAATATACTTCGTTTCTCTTGTATCTGCGTTGATAACAGCAATAGTATCACTATAAGAAAATTCACTTGCTAATGTTGATGCAGAAGCATCTGTGAACACCAACTTATCTTGATAAACCATTACTGGACGTTTTGGATATCTGTGCCACAATATGCCTTCTGCTTTCAAATATTCTGCCGGTTCCCATGTAGCCGGATCTGCTCCATTATGAGTTAAAATACTACCTTTATAATATTCTAATCCGCTTCCAATTCTTATTGAGTCAACAGTAAGCGAAGAGGTGACCGTAACTCCATCCTGATTCAGATCTATTCCGGAATACGATGAGATTGCATGATTTTGATCAAGATATAAAGGCTTATTGATACCCCCACTAGGCATAGTCATTTTGCCATTTGCTATTACCATTATATCGGTGGCAGTAGCAGTCGAGGTATTTTCTTTAAATAGTAAGCCACTGAGTGTTCCGTTATATGTCGCGATGGGGGATCCAGATACGTCTACTTTTATTAAATTCTTATATTGCAGATAATCAAGAATAAGGCCACTCATCCTAATGCTTTGTGGGGAATATATTTTCACCGCACCAGTTGAGACAAGAGACATATCTCCATTCGCAGATAGTACTATTCCAGTATTAGATATTACATTTCCGTATGTGCCATTCCATTCTGGACCAGAATTATTGATAATTACATTATTTTGATTTCCAATAAGAGCTTTTTGAGACTGAGCTCCAGATTGTAATATAAGAGTTCCATTTAATAATGATAGACTGCTATTATCGTCACCAATATTACTACTAAATGATCCATCTCCAAGTTTTAATTTATCTGCAAATATCCATCCACTAACGCTTAAACTAGCATAATTAATATATGAAGTACCGCTAGCGCTAACTCCTGTGTTTATTATATATGGAGTATCTCTTCTAATTAATACACTAGAGGTGCCGCTACTAGCAAGTGATTCTCCTGGAACGAAATAAGCTGCTTTATGCCACTGATTCAGACTGGGTAACGAATATTTTTGATAGGGACTCTTGGTGATCTGATAAGTATTATTTCCTAAACTAAATAGACTATATGCTCCATCTTCGGTAACAAAATCACTAAGTCCAGTGCCTGTTGGGGTACCGTTATGTAGCCAGTTTGTGAATCTAATAGCAGATAAATAATCAACAAACACTACAGGCTTAGCTTCCATATTTGTTTTGGTATAATAGCTATATGAGCCCTCTATACCTGATCTGCTAATGCCTCCGATTAAAGAGCCAGACATATTAGAATCATAGAGTCCAAAAGGGTCGGTAGAAGCTACAGAATTTAAGAATTTAACATATTGGGAGTTGGTGGTTTCTGTAATTCCTATACGATAATTCTTGTTGACCACACCCAAATTGTTAATACTAGAAGGTACTGGGGTACCACTACTACTATTAGTATATATGGTACTTAAATCAGCATTATTATTGAGATTACCTATAGAAACAAAACGAAAACCAAGATCATTACTAATATAGGAGCTGTCTACAAGGCCGTAAGAGCTAGAAACTCTAAAACCAACATCTTGATATCCACTAGAAACAGAATACGGTATGATACTACGTAATGCATTAACAGATGATGATAGCCATGATCCTCCAACAGCAAACTGAGAAGACGAGGTAGAAACTGTGCTTGGGTCCTCCACCCATTCTGCTACGTTACCGTTTTGATCATATGTTCCGTAATAACTTGGTAATCCATTAGTACCAACAGACGTAACCATACCGCTAAATAAACCAGAGGCTGTTCTATTATAATTAGCACTATTATTAGTATTATTTGCTCCCTCTCCTAGTGTAGTAACAGGAACCGGGAATAGATTACCCATTTGATGTGTGGCATACACAGAGTATTCACCAGATTGAGCAGAGGATCTTCCATTATTGGCTTTAATAGATAGGGTGGGACTATTATCCAGACCATAAACAAGAAAATCAATATCTTTATGCTGAGCGTTAAATACTGTGCTCTTATTGGGCCTTAAACTAAGAACAATAGATGTTGCATCAGCTGCTGTTCCCTTTTCTGTGTACATCTCTAAGTTTAGATATGCCCCTTTAGTAATGGATATAATTCTAACATTAGACACAGTATTAGCTGTCAAATTTTGATTGACTAACATACCAACAATATTATTACCACTAATATCTAGTGACGTTATTTGTCTATAAAATATTTGTGTATTTGTAATTATCGCAATCTGATCATTAACAGAAAATTCTTCTATTGGGCAAGCAGCATCTAAAATGACTTGTCTCAAGCATATACTAGCCGTTCTTTGTGCATATTTATTCCAGGTGATATCTCTATCAGTATAGAAGAACGAGTCAGTACGATATACCCCAGTAACTGAACCTCCAACATCCGTAGTTAGTATTCTGTCAGCTGGAATAGATGGAAATCTTACCGTAGCAGATGCCGCGGATACGTTCCCGTTTGAGTCTGTCGATAAGACAGTATTAGGACCTATAGATGGTAAATAAATATTATTTGTTTGAATATTTGAGGCTACTAAAGACGGAAGAGTGACTGTCCCAACATTACCACTGCCAAAAACAATATTTTGTGACTCCAACTTGATAGTAGAGCCTTTTAGTGTAGCAGTAGCGTTAGTTAGATTAAGATTAGTATTAGTAAAACCTAATTTACTACTAGTATTACCACTAACAACTAAACTATTATTAGAATAACCTACTACAGTAGCGCTAGGATCACTAACGAGAGTGGATATTCCGTTACCAGCAGACTCTACAACCAATTCAAATCTTCCTTGTGGAGTAGCCGAAGGATCTTTTGCTCTAGACAGAATTCTCACATAATCTATTTTATTTCCACTAGCATTATTTTTTCCTGCTAGAGTAAGCTCTCCAACAATGCTATTATTAGATATATTACCACTAGGTTTATGATATAAGGTGATATTAGCAGCATGACATGCGCTTCTATTTTCTATTCTAAATCCTTCATGACAAATATCGTTTACTATATGAAATATTGTTTGGGGACTGGTACCAGAAGGCATATTAAGACCAATTCTGCCGTCATAGGTGAACCATAAGTTTTTATTCCCGCTACCACGAACAATAAAATCGCTACTAGTTCTGTCATTATTAAAAATTACATTACCAGAACCAGATGTTGGAATAATAGTATGGGCAAGTGATTCCGAACTAGAGCCTAATAGTAGCTTATTCGTATTCCCAGAACTCCAATACATTTTTGATCCGGCTAGATTAGTACCGTCTGAATTATATTGGAAAGAATAAATATCTCCGGTAGCATTAGCCTGTGATGAAAAAGTATTCTCATCAAATGATTCTGTAGAGAAGGAACTTTGCTTGTCCTCTTTAATATGATACCAAGAGTTGTTATAGGCTAATTTAGTATATCTATCACCACTATAGCTTAATGAATGTATTATGGACCCGTGAGGGTCTCTGATAATAACTGGATTTTCTCCAGCAATTAACTTAAATTCTAAAACTAAATTATCTGATTTATCATTTGGTGGTAGAACAATATCAATAGAAGATTTTGATGCATCCAATAGGTAAATGGCCTGAATAGCATCGACCGTAAAAGAAGAATTTTTAACTATAACATTATTAAATCCAGTATTAAAATTACTTTCATTAGCAAATACATAGAACTCAGATTTACCAGATGGAGCAAAGTCAACTTTTTGGTCATTACTTGAAGATTTGACTACTTTATATCTATCAACCACAATATCAGTACCATCTAATGTAATATACCCTACGCCAACTTCGTATTGTAGTGATCCATTAGCAGAATAATTTCTTACTAAATAAGGGATATAGTATCCCAGATGGGAACTATTTAAAGTGTTATATCCTTTTATAGGCTCAGCTGGAATAAAAAAGTTATTTTTAGTCCTAAAAGAAAATCCTATAGTATCAAATATTTTTGTAAGAGAATTGGTCATTTTTTACCCTTGTTATAATGTATTATACACCCACTGTGAATAAATTAAATCTTACCTTTATGCATTAGAACGAGTGCCTCCGGCACCACTTGTTCCTCTCATGATTGCTGGATCTGATCGTGAAAAAGCCCCTTCGCTGGCTCTGTCTAGTCTTTGATTATTTTGGTCATAAACTATTTGAGCCTCATGTCTACTATTAACTATTTGAGTGGTAGCACCAGGAATATTGCTATTAATAGTGCCATTAACAATAGCTTTTAGAGAGTGCTCCATCTGTCTTGGCATATTGGCTACTGTTTCCGCAAATCCGGTTAAATTAGTACCCATATTTTGTGTAAGTTTATCAAAACTTTGTGTAAATTCTGATAATTTCTCAAATGACCCAAATGCTTGTTTGAGTCTTGGTAATTCTTTTGCTAGTTCGCTAATCGCTCCCATGTCTAGTCCAGCACCCAAAATACTTGAGGATGCTAAGCTGCCGATAGCTCCTCCTACATCCTTATATTGAGGAGTAACAACACCTCCCTGAGCCATATACTTTACTAACCCGCCGCTTTCATAATTTCTATTATTAATAGCTTGTAGTAATGGCATATGTTCTTGTGCGGATGCTCTGTTCACAACGAATTCACCAGGAGTTAACATGGCGGGAACGGTGTCTGTTCCTTGTGAACGGGTCTCTATTAGTGCTCCGTTATTTGCATATACTATCCCTCCTGTGGAATATTTAGCTGTAGGACCAAAGGATAAAGGGACTAGTTTTCCTTCAGCAGTATATCCAGTAGATATCATACCTACATTTGCTTTTCTTTGTGGTCTCTTTACTTTCTTTGTCTGTGGTTTATCCTGCTGCTCACCTCCTCCAGATAATAAATATCTAAGGGAAGCACTGCTACCACCCGTATAGAAAATATTCCCTGGTGTCGATATATTCCATATACCACCAGCTAAACTTTTAAGTGATCGACCCCATTTTGTAAGGGTTGGAAACAATGGCTCACTAGGTGTTGCTATCTGTGGCCTTGGGAATACTGCTGGAGAAGCAGAAGGGAATGTAGTGCCTGTTGAAGAAACGCTAGGAGTTGAATCAATAGGAGCTCCAACATCATTTTCCCCATTCATAAACCTTCTGACATTCTGACGTCGTGATATGTCTAATTGTTTTCGTATAACTAAATCAGAATCTTCAGATGGGTTTCCATACTTATTCGTATAGTTCTTGACAGCCCGAACTCGTGGGAGCCTTTCCAATTGTTTCGTAACAGGACCTGGTGACGGCTGCGAAGCTCCATTCCATGATGATGGTTTGGATGGCTGGTTCCATACCGCCGATCCCGGCTTGCGCGGCATGGCCCATCGTATGTTTTGAAGTTGTGGATTTACTGGTGTTTGTGCAGTACGTCCCAAAAATTGATCTAGTTCTGGACTTGAAATAGAGGGACGCTCTCCAATAATTGGGCGCTTTAAAAATCTATCTAGTGCCATATCTTGTGGAGGTGGGAGCTCTCCAACAATTGGGCGTTTTAAAAACTTATTAAATTCTGGCTCTATATCTATCGACGGGCGAACTATCTGTTTTTTTCCAGTAAATACATCATTTAATTTTTGATTGGTTCCGGAGCGAGCCGCATTTTCTGCTGGAGTGAATGTTTTTGCTGGAGACATAGAAGGTTTTGTAAATGCCCCAACAGCAACCTGTTGCATGGCCGCTGTGGTCGCTGCGCCATATGCTGCTTGAGATAAGTTCTCTGCTCGTTCGTAGCTTGTTCCGAATCCAGGAGCTAAAGCTTCGGCTTGTGCTTTTTGTTTTTGGAAAGTAGTATCAAATTGTTTTTGTTGAACTTTTTGTTGATCAGCATAAAAAGTTGCTTGAGGAGAGCTTTCTCCATAAACCATAGCTAAAGCTGAATCTACACCTGCATTTTTGCCATATTTTGATGCCCCTAACTGAACCTGAGTACCTCCTAATCTGGCTGTTTCGAGAAAAGAATCCTTCAAGGCTTTTACTATCTTAGGAGATGCTAGTCCGGTCATACCAACTCTATCTGCTAATGCAGCCGCACTTAAACCAAAGCCTACTTTGGCTGTTCCGGTAACAACTTGTCCTGTTCCACCAACTGTTTCTGTTGCTCTGTCTCCATAAGCACTAGATTCTTTAGTCAAAACTGTTCCTAGTGTTGCTCCTTCTTCAAAAGCTGCTGGCAATCCTTCCACATACTTACGACTACCTAATAAAGGAGTAGCAGCACGAAGATCTCTCATATCTGTCATTTTATCGGATGATTTTTTGCTTGCCGCAGGGTCTTTAACGTCAGACTCATAACCTGTTGGAATTCTTTCTCTTTGCTGATATGGAACTTCCAAAGTTTTTTGAAAATAGTCTAATCTAGTATATTCTTTAAGATCAGCTGCTTCAGATTGTCTAAGTCCTTTTTTAGTTTGAGCGCGTTTTCTCAGATCTAGGTATTCTTGTTGTTGTCCAATAGGCAACTGTAAAAATTTAGAATAGACCTTGTCTCCAACATTACCTCCAAAAATACTCTTATCTGTTCCTATTAATTTTCTCTTTTCGTCTTCAGCTAATCTAGCATCAGCACCTAAGGCTTCTCTGTTTTCTTTTAATTTTTTGTCCATCTCTGGTCCACTACCAGATCTAAGAACAGTAGCAGCTCCAGCGACAGTTTCGGTAATAGGTAATACAACTCCAGTCATTACCTGGTCGGCAGCTTTGTCTATTGCTCCAGGTAATCCAGGAGCATATGGTCCTTTAACTTCTCTGTCTTTGGCTTTTTTTTCCTGTTTAGCCTTATATTCTGGACTTTGAGTATAGTGGGTAGATGGGGTAACTCCTTTCCATTGTCTACGAGCATATTCCGGAGACATTCCAGATAATTCTTTTTCAACCGCTTGTCTAAATTGTTCTGTCGTCCATCTTTCTTTTGTTGGTGTTCCAGATCTCATTAATCTGCGGTAGGCAGTATCATAAGCATTAACATCCCAAGCTCCTTCTTGGCCTATGGTCTCTAAAATCTTTGCCCTACTTCTTTCGGCCATATTTTCATATGCTAGATCTAAATTTCTTTGTTTTTCTCTGTCTAAACCAGCTGCTACTGGTAATGAGGGCGCTGCTGCTACTGGTAATGAGGGCGCTGCTGCTACTGGTAATGAGGGCGCTGCTGCTACTGGTAATGAGGGCGCTGCTGCTACTGGTAATGAGGGCGCTGCTGCTAATGGCTCTTGAGCCTGTTTAGCTTCTTCTTTTATTACTTTAGCTTGTTCTTTTGGAGGACGAAGAAGAGGACTATTGGTTCTAGTAGTGTCATAGCTGGGTTTTGATGTTGCTTCTCCTCCACTTAGGGTGGAGAGACCAGAAAAACCAAATATACTAAGATTACCAAAAGGAGCCTGAGAGTTCTGTGTTTGTCTATTATTTTTCCTTGATGGAAATCTTGATCTATAAGCTTGTATTCTTTCGTCTCTTACCTGTTGGATTGTCATACCACGAGACAAGCCTTCTTTGTACATTTGTATTTCAGCCATATTACGCGGTTTTGGAAAATTAGAACCAGCAGACAACCAAGGTAATGAAAATTTAGGAGAAGCCATCTGCGATGGAGTGCCACCAAAGAAGGTTTGTTCAGATTTTTTTACTTTTGATCCTGAGGTCTTAGTTTTTGGCTCTCTTTGACCTTCGTCTGTAGCCTGAGACTCTTTTTTACTTGCGTCTCCACCCAGATTCAATGCCCGCAACAGTTTAATAGCCTTGTCTACCTGTGACTCACCGCCGACAGGAGCAGGCGTCGGTGTAGAACCGAAACCAAACCCACCCCACTGAATGGGCTTTTGCATAGTTTTGTTTGAGTTGGGTGCTGCTTGTCGAGTTTGAGCAGCATCTTTGGCTGGCGCTGGCTGTGTAGCTGGCGGTACGGCAATATGACCACCGTCCTGCCGCTTCCTGCCAGCCTGTGCGTCGATGTCTGACCACTTGTCAAGCATCTCTCTGCTTGGGACAGGTCTAACCTTGCCGTTTGGGAGATACATCATTTGTTGTGCGAGCGATGACACTTTAGGAGCATCTCCTATGCCGGTTGAACGTGCCGCACGAATTCGTTCAGCCATAGCATTGTAACCAGCGTCCTTCGCTTTTGCTTGTTCCTTCGCCTGTGTTCTCGACGGAGTGCCCGGATTGCGCACAGCATCAGAAGACGAACTGCCATCATACCCCGGAGCGCCAACAGGACTGATGGCTCGATGAATAACAACGCTAGGGTCGAGGGTAGCGCGATATGATCCTCTTGTTAACTCATCTCCTCGCACGGTAATATTGCCCTGCTGAACCCGAGACAGTCTGGTATAATCAGCAGAAAGGGATGTTTCTCTCTTCGTTGGCACCAGTATCCCTTTTTGGGCATAAACTATTCCACCATTAGAAAATCCATCAATACTCCCACCCCTGCTATTATTAATAGCCTGTAATAATGGAAGATGTTCAGCTGTTGATCTAGCATTAATAACAAATTCGCCAGGAGTCAACATTGCAGGAACAGTATCTGTTCCTTTTGGCTCAAAATTAATTAAAGCTCCCGTGCTAGCGTATACGGTCCTTGGACCATTTCCTCCGGCAGGAGATGCTCCAACAGTAGCTCCTTTTCCGGCAGCTACGGCAGCGGCAGCGCCCATTTTCCCGCCCTCTACCTTGGCATCAAATCCTCTGGCATTTTGAATCTCTAACGTCAATCCCTCTAGTGCTATTTTCAGTTCATCGTTAGATTTAACTAGCCTACTTTGTACTAATGCTAGTCCTCCAATTTCAGTATTAGCATTAGCCTGTCTGTTAGTGATTTTATTATATTCGTCAGCAGCTTGTGCAGCGGCTGGATCAAATTTTCTATTTTTGGTTGCTTCAATATCTGCCCTAACCATAGGATTATTGATTTGTCCTGTTTCTATGGCCATTTGTGTTTTTAGCTGGGCTTCTTGCTGATTTAATATATCCTCTATCTGCTCGTCTGATAAGGTTTTGTTTTGTCGAATAGCCTGATTTTTCATCTCTAGTTTTTGAGCACCCCTAATATTGGGATCTTGGAACATTGCTAATGTTTCTTGCCTCTGTTGTGCAAGAACACTATTTCCTGCTCGATATGCTCCTTGTAATGAACTTCCACTTCGCAAAGCCTGACTAAAAGCTTCTCTGGCCGCTCTAGAATTAGCTCCTGTATTTAATCCTCCACTTAAATTATTCTGCAGTCTAACAAACGTGTCATTGAGCTTTTGGGCTTCTTCTGGAGTTTGTGTTAATAATTTGTTAACTACTTCGGATCTATTTTTTTGTAGATCTCTAATCTTAGTAACTTCACCTAGTGCTTTTGCTGCCAATTCAGAACTATTAGCTAATCTTTCTAGTCCTTCTCTATTATTGTTAATAGCATCATTAGTTTTATTAATTTCTGTGGTAAATTTTGCAATAGCAGCTTCATCATCAGTATTCTTTCTTTGTTCTACAAGAGCTGCCCCTTTTTTCTCTAGATTTTGTATATTTGCGCGGATCGCTTTAGGATCAGTTATTCCCCCAGTAAGATCAGATATTTCCGAATCAAAACGGGCTTTAGCTTCAGCAAAAGTCTCACCAACACCAGTTAATGCTTCTCTAAGATTCATCTTAGCATCACCAATAATATTTTTAGCTTTAACAAGAGATTCTGCATGCTGCTTAAGGAAAGCGGAGGATTTGGCTAAATTCTTCCCAAAATCATTAAAAATATCTTGTCTAGAAGATAGCAACTTCTTAAGTGTATCAATACCTCCCTTACCAGCATTTTCGATAATAGTATCTGATGCTTCTCTAATACTCTCAATAAATTTGTCTGTGGCAGCTTGAGGGCTGTTTTTGAATTCATTTTGTACCTTATCGTCTTGTACTTTAGCATCTATAGAAGCATTAAGTTGATTAATTATAGCTTCTTCCATTTCTACAGGGAGACCTTTGGCTTTAACCTGTGCTGTTCCTATTTCTTTTGCTTGTTTTGCTGCGTCTTCTGCTGTTAGTCCAGCGTCTGTTCTCAAAGTTTTTCTAAGTTCTGCTTCTATGGCTGGTGCTAAATTTCTTTGTAATGTAGCAGCACCTTTTATCATTGCTGCGTCTTCTGCTGGTAATGACTGAGAAGCAACATTAATAGCACTATTAAATTCTTTTGTAGAATATGCTTTTGGATTATCTAGTATATTAATATTTTTTGAATTAAGTTCTGGAGTAACTGCATTTCCCGATAGGGCACCAGTAGAATAATCAGTACTTGTCTTTCTCTGTTGAATATTAAAATTATTTTTATTAATAGCCTGATCAATACTGTCATATAGTCTCTGAAAACTTTGTGCCAATTTTCGTCCTGCCAAATTTGCCATCTCTAATGCATCAGCAACTTCTTTAGCCTTGATTGATGATATGATAAATTCATTAGTAGAAATTTTTCGAGCAGCTATTTCATCAATTATTGCTTGGCGTGCGTCTTCAGTAATTGGTTTTCCGGTGGCTTTCTCTTCTGCTGCTTTTTGTGCCGTATATTCTGAAATACCCTCAGGTGTACTCATCGCAATAGCTGCTCTAGCGCCACGCAATTTGTCATTGCTCATAATTTGTTCTATAGAAGCATTGCCATTAATTTCGTTTTGAATTTGTTTATACGCCTTATCTGCCAAAGGAGCAAAACGTTCTGCTTCTACCCTATTAACTTCTTTTAATTCAACAGCATCCATCTGAGCGCTGCCACCTAAATCAAAGTTTAATAGGTCTCCCCAACTTCTATTTTGATAAGCATAGTCTTCTTTTGCTTGATCAATATTAGCACTAGTATCTTTGGCCTGAGCCATTACAGAATTAGATAATGCATTATTAAGAGCTTCTTGAAGATCAATATTACTCATATCATTTTCAAATTTCTTAAAAGCATCATCTAAACTAGCGGTTGCTGCATTAATTTCAGTTGCTCTAAGAGACTTCTCTACTTCTTTAACAGCAGCTTCTTGTGATCCGGTAAAATCATAAATACTATCGGTTAAAGCAAGAATACCAGTTCCAGCAGCCACAATACCAGCAACAACAGGACCAATAGGACCAAGAGCCAAACTTTGAGCAGCTATTCCTAAGCCTGTGCTAGCAATTGTTCCGGCGCTAGAAATAGCGGCTCCTGTTCTAGCTGCTCCTATTCTTCCTTGATCGCTGGTATCATAGAAATTTTGAGCAATAGCATTTCCATTGCCACTCATAAAACCAGCAATAGTTGCTCCTCCATTAATATAATCGCTCGGAGTAAGTCCTTGTAGTTTTTTAACAATCACGCTATTCGCCAAATCCCAGATTCCTGATGGTCCGACACCCTCTTCTCCTTGGGCGCTAGCTAAGTCATCAATAATTCCTCTTCTTTGTGACACTTCTTCATCGGCTAGTGCTCTTGCTTCTTTTGCTGAATTTACAGAAATTCCTCTAACAGTACTGACGTTCTTATATTCCTCCATTCTTAAAGCAATAAGTTGTTTGTCCATATCTGCCAAAGTTTTTCGATCTCTCATGGATTCAGCAATATATTTCTGAATATCTGCTCCTGATAACTCAGCAGATTTAAAATCAGACACTTTAACTCCTGTTACTTTTGCTGCGGCCGTAATATATGCCGATTGTTTAGTTTTAGCCTTCTCTTCCGGAGATGACGCTAGCTCTGTAGCTTTCTTTCTAATATCCTCCGAAGATGCTCCTAGCATACCACCAGGACCAGTATTTAATGTTTTTGATATATCTTTTATCTTTTTATTTTCAATCAGTTTTTCTAATCTGTCAGATTCTGATATTATCTGTTGTTGTGCTCCTCCCGAACCAAATTTTTGACCAATACTAGAATTTCTAAAACTATCTTCTAATGTTTGAGTTTTCTTGAGATTTTCTATTCTTTCTGTTCTAACTACTGCTAATGTACTTTCTGCTTTACTAAGCTGTTCGATAGAGGCACCAGCGATTGTCATTCTTTCAATATCTTTTTTAATAGCCTTTTCCATGGCTTTATAGCTGATATCCCCACCAATCTTCATTAATTCTGCAACATGACTTACACTAACACCAAGATCGTTAAGTTCTTTACTAATTGCTTTAATGACCTCTACTGTTTTATCAGAAACTTGTAAAGTTGCTCGACCAACAATATCTGGTCTAGCTACTAGTTTTGGAGGATTAGCTTCTGATGTAGCCTTCATACCTTTTGCAAGGTAAGTTATGAGATCTTCTATTGCGCTATTGATGGTAACAGCGCCTCCAGAAGCATATCCTTGAACTCCTCCTACCATTCCTCCATTATTATATCCCGCTATTTTATCAGCATGATTTAATTGATGTAATTTATTATATCCTATTTTCTGTGCAGACTGTCTATTAAAAACAAACTCTCCAGGAGTTAATAAAGCAGGAACCTTATCTACAGAACCTCCACTAGCATATCTTGACATTCCTGCTAATTTAGAAACCCCAATCGTTTCTACTGCTTTTTTTCTAATAACAAAGTCACCAACATTAAGAGTTGCTGGAACAGTATCTTGATTACCTATTCCTGGAACTAACCCGCCATCAGCAAACTTTCTAGGCGGAGACTGAGGAGCTGCCCTACCACCAGCCATAAAGCTTTGAACAGCTCCTCCCCTAGCTAGTTTAACAGCTTCGGCTCCCCCTGTTATATATCTTCCAATTTCTTCTCTAACTTTTTCTAAACTACTACCATCAATTGTTCTTTTAACTTCCGTTGGAATACCAGGATCAATACCAGGAAAGAATTGGGCAGCACTGCCTAAGCCATCAGGATAGTCTATAGCTCTATTCTGTTTAGCATTTGGTCTTACAGGAGCACCTAATACAGCCAAAGCTTTTTCTACTACGGCGCCCTCAATATTACCCTGGCCCATTTTCTCATCTAATTCTGATGTTGTAGGCTTGGGTTCTATGTACTGAAAACCTTTTTTTCCAGCTTTGCGAACAGCCATAATATTTTCTAAATTATCATCAATAAGTTTTTCTTCTTGTTGTAAATTAGCAGCTTTTAATACCGCAATATTGCTGCTAGCTCCACCACTAACTCCTGTAATATCTTGTTCAGAATATGGTAGACCAAAACTTTGTAATGATTGAGCAAGAAGGTCTGCTGTGCTTTGTGGTCTAGCTGTTAGTATTCTGGTTTTCTTAATAAATGGAGGATCTTGTTCTATTAGAGATTTTAATTTAACTGCTAGTCTGGTTGGTCTTGCGTTCTGGAGAGCCTGCTGTACAGCATCTCTATTTGCATATTTTTTAATATCAGGGTTGCCCTTAGCATCGAGAATATCTGCATCCTCAACTAAAGTTTTATCGAAATCAAAAGCTAGTCTTTCACCACCGCCAAAGATATTTTTATTTTGTATATTTTCTGCAAATCTTTGAGCTAATGCTGAAGACTCATTCTGCATTTGTCTTGCTTCTTCCAAATATGCGCTACCAAAACCTCTAGCAGTAGCGTAAACACTAGTACCACCAATATCCCACTCAAATTCTTTTGAGTAATCCATTGGTAATAATCCGGCAATACCAAAATGAAGAGCCTTAGCTTGATATTCTTCTAATCTTTTAGCTTCGGCAGCATCTCTTATTCCCCTAGCCGCTAATGCTCTATTAACATAGTCTGCTGCTTGTTCTAAGCCTTTGCCACCTTTAATATTTCCTGCTTGCAATAATGAGCTTAGTGTTCTATCTCCACTACCGATACCAAGTATTTTCTTAACCCCAGCAGGACCACCCAAACCTCCTAGTTGTTCTAGTATAACATCTTGAATACTTTTATTTTTTTCTTGAGCTAATTGAGCAACTCTACCAACTGGCATAGGAGCTTCAGGAGCTTGTGGGCCTTGTCCCATAACTCTCATATCTGGAACATTAGCCATAGTTGTTGGTGAAGAGAAATCTAGGGCGTAGTTTTGAGGGTCTTTTTGGGCTAAAGCATCTAATAATTTGTATGGTTCAAAAGATCCGGCAGTTTGGATCTTCTTTTTCTTTTCTCTAAGATCCAATAATATTTCTGCTTTTGCTGCATATTCTGGATCGTCCATTTTCTTTTGGTCTATTCTACTGATACCAATTGCTTTAATTTCAGATTCTACATCTTTGAGTTTAACAGTCTGACTTTTTTGTACATCTGCTACTATTGTTGGAAGAATTTTAGCTCTATTTTGGATCCTACCAATATTATTAGAAATTAAATCATATACTCCTGGGCTTAATATTTTCTGTAATTCTCCAAGATTTCCTTCTGCTATTAAATCTCTAACCATGGTACCGCTGATCCCGCCATATCTTTCCAAATTGACTGTGCTATATCCTGCAGATGTATATTTTTCTAAATCTTTTGCTGTTTTATCTGCTACAAATGCTGTACTACCCTTTCCTGGTATTAATACTTTTCTACGACCACTTTCCGGCGAAATATCAAAAGCTTGTGGAACTTCAAAGTCTCTTGGTTTTGGTAATACTGTCGCTCCTTTTGCTCCAGCCCCAGCTTTAGCTAATAATACTCTCGCATCCTGATCAAAAATTGCAGTACGGAAACTTGATGCCTTATCATCAGTAATTCCTTCATTTGCTCCAACCAAATATATAAAATCTTCTGGAGGAATACCCATAGCCGATGCTGCTTCCATGATGCTTTCATGACCGGCTGTCATGGGAGAAAAACCACCCCATGTGAAACCAATTCTCTTCTTGATAATGTCTACTAATTCATTTCCTCTCTTTCTTCTTAGTCTGCCAGAATCACTTCGTCCTAATACTGTAGATTTTGATCCTAGCTTATCTGATAATAATGCTTCGCCAACAGCACTATCTGTTGAAACTCCCATAGTAGTTCCGGGTTTGCGATTCTCTAAACCAATACCTGTAATGTCTCTTGATTCTTTTCTACTCCTTACTCCCTGTCTTTCTGCGTCAGTAGTCGAACTTAATGTATATGCTCTATCAACATCACTAAAAAAATCATCCATTTTAGTTTGACTTACGCTACTAGTTAGTATTAATATTTCGGTAGCTTTTTGAATATCTTCTGGAGATAGTACTGGAAATCTGTCGGTTTTGCGCAATGTAGCATTGTCTGTTCCTTGACCTCGTGCTAGTGTTGTTTTACCACTACCAGCTACTCCGTATATTGCTCTTAGTTTTTGTAAACTATTATCTTTTCGTGCTCTAACAGCAAGCTGCGTTAGGTAATCTGTATATAGTCTAGGACCCTTTTGCCCAGTTGCTTCCATGCCTTTTTCTACAATATCTTTATTAGTTTCATTAGCTATAACATCATAATCAATATATCCAACTTTTCGTTGAGCTACTCCACCGTCTACAAATTTTTGTACTTTCCCTCCACGATTTAACATTTTTACAGCCCAATCCATATTGAGCGATTCAAGAATATTTCCGCCTTCTTCACTGTTGTCCTTAGCTTCTATGTTTTTTACTTTAAATTTAGAATTTCTTGGTAGAATATATTCTGATTCGATATCATAATCGTCAGCAAAACTTTCATCGGCTTTGCCTTTGACAAAAGAATCGCTAATGAGCCTCTGGTCCATTTTTCTTATTTTTGATTTATCTCTGTTAATCGTATCTGTCTTGGCTCTCTCTGGATTTAATCCTTTGGCTTTTTTATTTGTTTCTATGGTCATCATGCCTGTTCTTACAAAGCTTTCTGCTGTATCTAGTACTTCTGAAGTAGATAAGAAAGAAGGTATGCTAACAGTTTTTCCAACTAGTTTTTTGGTATCTTCTAGTTTATTAATTTTTACGCCAGCTGATTCTATAAATAGTTTTTGTTTACTAGCTCCTATACCACTATATAATTTTTCTGGTAATGAAAATTGCATGGCGGCATCTAATGATCCAACAAAATAAGATAGTGGCTGATCTACTGCTGGACCAAGCTTTTTCCTCTCTGTTTTATTCAAATCTGACGTATCGGCTAATGACTGACTCAAGTCATCTTTCCTGCCAAGAGCAGTATTAATAGCTGCATCTAAACCTATCGCCTGATATGCCCTAACGGTATCTAACATATCGCTAACGGTATAGCCTTTGTTAGCAGCTAGTCTTTCGGAATCTTCTCCCTTTAGTTTTTTAACTTTATCAATATATTGAATGTCTTTTTCTAGTGAACCCAAAGATACATCAATATATTCTCTGTCCGGAGCGAAACGAACCATACTTTTTGGTCCAACCTTATCCATATTCTGTTGTTTATTTCCTGGTCCCAAATTTCCCTTATATGCTGCATTTAGTGCTTGATTAACAATACCATCATACTGGTTTGTTATATCATATATTTTATTTTTTTCAATTAAAGACCTAAGATAATCAGAAATGCCAGATGGAGCTTTGGGTAAAGTTATTTCTTTCTCAGTCTTTTTCTTTTTTTGTGGTTCTTTACTAGCTAGAAACTCTTTGATGGCAGATATTCTTTCTCTAACTTCTTTGATTCCCGCATCTTCCATAAAAGGTGCCGATTTACTAAATGTGCTAATTGGAACCTTTCTTTGAAAACCAAATAAGTCTAATGTAGAATCGAGTAAATCCAGTTCCTTGTTAAGGTCTTTTGGTGACTGCTGCTGCATTCTTTTAACCCAGCCACCATCAATAAATCTTTGGATCAAACCACCACTATTTTTACTTTGGCCGTATGCTGCTATTTCTTTTGCAGAAATCTTTATATCTTCTGGATCTCCTCCTTTTTCATTTTCATTTTCAAATATTGCCGCGCCGAAATTTGTGGTATTATCGTTTGGATTCTTCTGTCTAAAATTACTAATTTTTTTAATAAACTCTGCTTTACTGGCCGAACCTAGAGATGCTTTTGCGTCTACAATTGGTGTTTTTGATACTGGAAGTTTACTAAAAGACTTATTACCAGACCATGGATTATAATCAAAATCTGCATTAGCAGCACTATCTGCTGCCGATGCTCCAGCTATTCGCAATCCTTCTTCAAATACATGTCCTTTGATAGCTTGATACCCTGGCATGTCTTTGGCATTTATAAATTTAGGAGCTCCCTTTTTACCAAACTGTCTAGATGCTTGATTCACCATTTGGCCTAGACCTTCATCTAGCTTTGTGGTGTCATCTGTGTTTGCTCTATCTCTAACTACTACTGCTCCACCTCCAGCATATTGATTCATGTTCTTAAAAGTTTTAGATTCAACAGCTCGCACAGCTCTTTTATTAATTACTCCACCAAGTTTTTTTTCTTCAAATTCATCGTATTTATCTGGACTTGGAGCTTCAACAGCAAGAATTTTTAAACTAGGAACATGATCTGGTTGATTATTTAACTTGTTACCTTTTCTCGCAGCGAATGCTAGTAATGTTTTTGATATCAGAGTAGAATCTTTTAATTGTTTTTTCTGGTTTTTGATTTCTACGAATCTTTCATTTTTAGCATCATAAAAATCAGCCCCATCTTGTAAAGCGAGAGGATTTCCTAATTTATATCTTTTCTTAACTTCATTTTCAGCTAAAGCTCCACGAATTTTATTTAATTTTTTAGCTGTCTGAGGCTCTCTTAGTTCTTTGAATCCAAGATTCTGAGCTAGTCCACCAGTTTCTCTTTTTATATATGCATTTGCTAATTTGGGGATATCTCCTTTTTGGGGCTTGTATCCTTCGGCTAAATCTTGTTTGTATTTTTTATTAGCTTCTAACCAAATCTGTTTAGATTGTTGTGTATACTGATCATATGTTTTGTCCAAGTCTACTCTATCTATTGTAGGATCTTCATAACTATCAAAATCTTGATTTATATCATAGACTTTTTTAAGAGATTTTTTACCATTAGGATCATTAACTAAATCTTTAACTTTACCACCAGTAGCATATCTATTTATACTATGTAATTTATTAGCTCCAATAGCTTTAACAGCTTGCTTTTTAATAACAAATTCTCCAGGAGTTAACATTGCGGGAACAGTGTCTCCGTCTCCGCTTCCTGGTACAACGCCACCGGTAGCAAAGGCTCTTACGGGACCACCTTGAGAGAACAATGGTTTTTCTCTGTCTTTTTTGCCCGCTCCTGGTTTTAGTCCTTGGCCAAAACCGCTAGCAAATTGAGTTATGGCACTAGCTCCCTTAAATGCTAACATTACGCCCAAAAGAGGAAGCAGTCCCTTACTAGCATTAACAACCTTAATAAGACCACTGGCTAATGATAAGGTTGCTTTGACCATAACCTGAAACCCTTGGCTTTGTCCCATCTCTCTAAATAGCGCCAAGAATTCTTGTCTAACTTTTTGAATTTGATTTGCTAAAGACAGTTGTGCGGTTGCTGCGTCTTTTGCTAATGATCCTTGTCCTTGTTGTGCGACCTTTAAAGCATTTTGAGCAACGGAAAACTGTTGAATAAGAGGAATAACCTTACCTATCTGTCTGAAGCCGCCAAGCTCTTCTACAATTTTTGAGAACTTAGCATCTCTAGGATCGAGACTACTTAGTCCTTTACTTAATAGTTCCACGGCCTTATAGGCTCCAACAAATTTTCCTTCAGTATCTTGTAGATTTACTCCAAATTCCTTTAAGGCATCTATTGTTGATCCTCTTTGAATTCTAGTAAAAATTGTTCTTAAACCAGTAGCAATAGTTTCAGCGCTTTCACGAGTTGTTGCTCTGATACTTGTAAAAACAGCAACAAATTCATTAAGAGCATCTGTACCTTCAGTAACTCCTTTACTGGCCGTAGCAAACACACCACCGGTACGCTGAACAGCAGTAATTATGTCTCTAGCTTCAACAGCAAACTTAGCAGCAACGGTATTTATAGATCCTAATGCTCCTTCAAGACCACCAGCACTAATACCAAATTGTCTCATTATTGCAATGCTGCCCTCTACAGTCTCATTCATACTATCAAATGATGGAGCTAATGAACTTAAGGCTAGTGCTTTAAGTGCTTTCTCTGTGTCTTGAGCACTTAAACCAGCCTGAGCTAAAGTACTAGCAACATCTGTTAAAGCAGCACTACTCACACCAAGTCCTACAGATAATGTTGTAATTTCTTTAGATAGGGACTTTAGACCATCTGCTGATTGTCCTGTAACCTGTTGCAGTTTGACAAACTGCTGATCATATTCGATAAAAGCTTCTATACCTCTATTTATACTATTATTTAAAGCATAAATACTAGATGTAACAATACTAAAAGCAGCAAATCTTCTAACAGCTAATGCTGATTGTTTGCCAAATTCTTCCATCTGTGTAGTTGAAGCAGCTAGTGCTTTAGCAGCTTGAGCGGACTGGCCCTTTACTTGACCTAGGGCTGTTGAAGTGGCTGAAATTTGTTGTGGCAAACTACTCAAATTAACAGCACCAAAAGCCTGACCTAATCCTTTAATAGCAGAGGCAGCAGATGTTGCACTAACTGTTGTTGCCGATAATGTCTTGTTAAGTTGTTGTAATCCAGCATTAAGCTGACTAATTTTTTGTATTGAGGTAGCATTAACCTTAACGTCAACATTAGCAGTAATTGTACCAAGTTGTTTTTTTATAGACGATGTTATAGACCCAATATTACTTGGGCCTTTCAAATTCAATTGAGCTGTTAAATTGAATGCTGCTGTCATTTGTTATTCCTAAAAAAATAGCACCAATGAATAGTTATTATTCACTGATGCTACTTTGGTAAGTGGATATTTAGAGACCGTACTATAAAATCTATGAGACAACGCTAGGGACTTCAGCTTTTGCAACATCGGCCACAACTGGCTCTGCACTAGTTTCTGATTTGTTGTCTGTAGAAGGTTTATCATTAGTTTCTTGGTCCAGGATTGGGTTTCCATTATCGTCTAAAAATGGTTTAGTATCAACAACATAATCACCCTCTAAGTTTACTCTATTGCCGTACTTATCAACAAAATTCCCTTCCTCGTCAATAAACCTGCCACTATCATCAATAAGTCTACCGTCACTATCAATAAGTCTGCCCTTTTTATCAATTAGTCTTAGTTTGTCATCAACAAAATTATACTTTTTCAGAAATTTATTTTCTGGCAGACCCTTTTCATAATCATTATCCAAACCATATAACATATTAGCCAAATTCTGAGCGCCCGATAACGAAACTGGTTCAGCAGCCCTATTAAGGTAGTCTTCCATGTCTCTAAAATATGGCTGTTTAGTATCATTATACACCACACAAACACTAACTAAATAATTAAATCTAGCATTATCTGCTTGGCCTTCTGCGCTATGGTTGTCTAGAGAGGTACGAACACTGATAAGGTCTCTGATTTCATCTCGTACGGCTTTCATTTTAATAGCAAGGTCTTTGGCCTCATTCAAACTAAATCCGCCCTTAGCAAGCCTCTTTTCTCCGTCTAAAAGATCTCTTTGTAAAGATGTAAACTTAGCCTGTTTCTCATCGTTCCATAGTCCTTGATCTTGTAGCAGATCATCTAGCTTGGCTCTTACTACACTCTTGCTCTTAATAGCATCTGTAAAAGCCTGATTATAAACTTTTTGAGCTTCTCTTTGGTCATTTAGTGATGGTGACTTAACTAGAAATTCTCTATCCTTGCCATCAACCACTCCGGTAAAAGTCTTAGTCTTCATATTATTGATCTCCTTCGTTCCTGTAATTAAATCTATAGGTAACTTTAGATTTTGGTGAGTTTAAAAAAGTATTGGATATATCATTAACTGCCGCTCTCATTTGCTTATTACCATTATTCAGTACTGAATTTCTGGTATATTCCCAAAGGTCCAAATATTCTTGTTGATCTGGGCCTTCTTCCTCCCATAGATGTCCAAAAGACTCTTCAAACCTAGCCAAAGAACCAATCATGGTTGTTTTAAATTTTGTTTCAATATCTGCTATGATCTTGTCTATTTGTGTCATTTGTCTACTCTTATATTAGTTTGGATTTAAAGACTCGTAAACGTCTGGTAGTGATTGCTGACTAACATTGCCGACTTTATTAATAGTACGAAATCTTTCTTTCATGGTTGCCATACCATCAGAAGAATTCATTTCCATTATTTGTTCGGCTCCTTCTGTATTGTCCGTAAATATGAACACTTCCTGAGCCTTAGCCATTTGCGAACTACCCTTAGTAATTTGTTCCTGCTGTTTAGACTTTTCTGCATTCCTATATTGTAGTATCATCCATCCATCTAATGAATCATCATCATTAATTACACTATCTGTTGGTTTTTCTGGATGGTCATAAACACTATCATACATTATACTAAAACTAGCTAAGCTCCTCTGTTCATCTGTCCAATCAATAATCGCTTTATTAAAAACATTTGATTTACCAATTGTCCAATAAGACTTCCATAATTCTGATCTTGATATTTTTCGATATATAGAGGCATTCAAAAGATGCTTGTTGATCTCATTAATTAATCCTGTAAATTCTGTATATGAATTTTGATCAGATGTGAAATTTTTAAATACTCTTTTATCATTGTGATATAAAGTATTAGTAATTAAATACTCGTACTTAATTCCTTCTGCATATCCCTCTAATGTATTATTATAGAATGAGCTTCTTTTTTCAGAAAGCTTATTGATTCTATCTCTAATAGAAGATAAACTTCTTCGTGTGCTTTCAGTTTGTTTGCTATTAAATCTACTATTGTATAAAGAAACCTTTAGGTCATCTATTGCTTTTTCTGAATTTTTCATAAATGCTGTCATGTCCCTATCCCACATTCCTAAAGAAGTCATATAATTATCTAAATATTCAGCTCTCATCCAATCATTATATTTTTCATCATTAATGATAGACTGAAAAATTAAATTAGCTTTATATTTAGTTATAGGATCTTGGCTCCTTAGTTCATATTCCTTATTTTGGTATAAAAAAATTAATTTACCAGATAAAATCCTGTATAGGTCTGATTCGATATCATTTATCATTACCATCTATTCTATCTTTTGCACTAAGTTTTTGTTTAAGAGATAGTATCTCATTATCCTTTTCTTTTAGTTGCTGTTGTATAGAATCCATATACTTTTGAGTTTGGTATATGTCCACATACAATTTTCCTATTATCATTAACAGTTCTTCCATTTTTGTAATCCTAGGTCCTAAAACAATATTCCTTAATATTTTTCTTATTTTCTCTTAGACAGTTGCTCCACTAGCATAAACATTAGTTGCTTTCATGTAGAAATCATTATAGTTTCTAAAACTATATGTTACTGTGGCATTTCCTCCACCAGTATCTCCACCGGTATAATTCACTGACGTTAGCTGGTTACCCGATCCTAAGAAAATCTGCAAATTAGACGATTCTCCTCCACAAACATTAATTTGAATAGGAAGCATGGCTAAATTTTTATACATGATAGAGCATCCGCTCTGAGACAAAAAGTCTTTAGCATCAACATAGTCTCCTTCTGTGGCAACCACTTGAAATTCACTAGTAACTTCAATTGGAAAAGTAGCATATCTGGTTCTTGGTGCAAATGCTCCGAGTTCGTTGATATTCTCTCTTCCCAAATTAGCACTAATAGTAATACTTTGTAAATGGGTTGCACTAACTCCTGTTGGCATTCCTCCACTAGCAATTGGCAATGTTGAACTAGAAATATCAATAAATTGTCTTCTGGCTAATCTTGACGCTTTGAGTGTTTCTGGAGTAAACGAATACCCTGTCATAGTACCTAAACCATCATTCTTACTCCAAAGCTTATTATTGCCAACTAAGCTTACTTCTTCAGTACCATTACCATCTATTGGAAAAGTATAATTCAAACGAGACACATACATTCTCTCGCATTTCACAAAATCATTTGTGGTTCCTGTTGATGATGTATCAATACCGTCATAAATGCCTAGTCTAAAATCAACACTATTACTAGCTAGTCCACCAAATCCCTTAAGATTAGTTTCAGTATTATCAAATGAGGTGCAATTTGCTCCAGCAATGCCACTTTTTCCTCCCATACACATAAGATATAGTGGGGCAGTTCCGTCTAATAGTTTGTTGATGGTCACTTCAACATTAGGAACGTTTTCGGAAATATTATACAGATCAAGGGAGCCTAATTGAAATGTTTGCTGAGTATCAAAGGTTGTATTCATGCCAACACTTTGAACACCCAGAGGCTGATACCAAGAACCATAGTACATTCCTGTGGTTGCTGGTTTAACTTGAGCTACCTGTGAGCCGTAAAATACTCTATTTTTATTACCCATTATTCTCTCCCACGATTTATTATGTTAATGAGGAAACTGTTGCGTCTGGACTAGATCCATCAGAGAATGTCTTGTACTTAGCATAAACACCAGTTGGTATGATATTTAGTTTATTAAATGTCTGAAAACTAAAAGTAGTTGTAGCATTACCTCCGCCGGTATCTCCGCCAGTGTAGTTTACACTAGTTAATTTATTCTTTTTGCCAAGATCAATAATCATATAGTCGCTACTAGTTAATCCACAAACTTTGATAGCGATTTCTTTATCTTCTAGATTGCGATAATCAGTACTGGCGCAACCATTAAAGTTATTGAAGTCGTTAGCGTTTACCAAGTCTCCACTAGTAGAAATAACTTGAAACTCACTAGTAACTTCAATTGGGAAAGTTGTATACTTATAATATGGACCAAAAAATCCTAATTCATTAATATTTTCTCTTCCCAAATTGGCACTAACTGTAATATTCTGAATCATTGGAACTTTAAGTTTAGAATTGGTTTGTCCGTTTTCAAGAGGAATTCCTCCTTTGCCGGTTGGTAGAATACTAGCGTTAACTAAAGATCCTAAATTACTAAGATCAATTTTACCATCATTGTTTCTGGTAGGATAAGTATAACTATCACCACCGGTCAAAGCAATAAACTGTCTTCTGACAACATAATCAGCACCACTACCTTGAGGAGTTGCATTATCGTCTGTTAAGATATTACTTGGTGTGGATGGGATAGTAAGGCTGTTTCCCCACACTTTACTAGATCCTACTAGTGTTACTTCTTCGCTAGCTGTTCCTTCAACAGGAAATGTATAGTTTACTCTGGAGAGATACATACCACTACATAATGTATAGCTTTGTGCTACTCCAGTAGCGTTAGAGACAGTATCAGGAAATACTGCAAATCTAACATTTACCATATTATTAGTAATTTCTGTTAGATTTTTATTGCATGCTATTAACTTGGTATGATCATCAGTATCAATTCCAGCAGTACATAAACAATATAGTGGAGCGGTTCCATCTAGAACTTTATTGAGAGTAACTTCAACCTGAGGAACACTTTCTGTTTGAGAGTATATTTGTAGTGTACCTAGTTGAGAAACTGGAGTACTATTAAAAGTGGTACTAATCCCAGCGCTCTGTAAGCCTCTGGGAAGAATCCAGTTTCCGTCCCCGTATCTTACGAAATCACTAGGCTTTCTATAGTTGCCTTCGGTTCCGGTACTTACTGGTTGTAGATGAACGCTTTGTGAAGCATAAAAAATTCTTTTATTAGACATTATCAGTATCTCCAGTATAGTTAGAGTCGATAGTTTCAGTATTTAGTAAGGAGACCTTATCGGGTTGGCTAGGCTGTGGGCTAACTTGTTGACTATCTTCTTTATAATCCAAAGCACTTACTGTTCCATTAGAAGCCGCTATAGCAATACCATCAGCATATGTTCCACTAGCGCTAATTTTAAAATTATTGAAATTACGGAAACTATAAGTTACAGTAACATTACCTCCGCCAGTATCTCCTCCAGTATGATTAACACTAGTTAATACATTTTTATTACCAAGATCCAAAATCATTCCTTGATCACAACTAGTTGCAGCGTTGGAAGAATTTAGATGTATTTTAATATTATGTTTTTTAAGATTTGTTTTAGATTGACCACAGAAGTCTTCTAAGTAAAAATCTTTAGCAGTAATGTAGTCGCCCTCTACTGATACTACTTGAAATTCACTAGTAACTTCGATTGGGAATGTGGTATATCTACAATATGGACTAAACTTACCTAATTCATTAATATTTTCTCTTCCTAGATCAGCACTCACCGTGATACTCTGAAAATGGGGTAGAGAGGTTGCTCCTGTTTGATCACCACCATTAGAGTTTGGTCTTTTGATACCACCACTACCAACTGGTAAAACAGAATCTAAAATATTAACATACTGACGAGTAACAACACCACTAGTTTTGGTGGGAGTTATAACTCCAACTACCTTAGAAGGACTAAATATATCAGAGGCAGTGAAACCATAACTGTTTTGACCAAGAAAAGATCCAGTATTCCATATTTTATGATTACCAACTAGTGTTACTTCTTCGCTACCATTACCGTCAATTGGAAGAGTATAATTAAATCTTGATAGATACATACCGCTACAAACAACATGACTTTTTGCTGTTGAGCTAACATACTGTTTATTATCCTCAAAAATTCCTAATCTAAAATTAACTCTATTATTTACTAATGATCCTAGATCTTGATCAAATGCTCCGTCAACACCGGCACTACCCCCCATGCACATAGCATATAATGGAGCAGTATTATCTATTACTTTATTTATTGTTACTTCAACATTAGGAACATTTTCTATATTTTCATATAATTCTACAGTTCCTAGTTGAAATGCTTGTTGCAAATTAAATGAGGTGTTCATTCCCACACTTTGTAATCCTAGCGGCTGATACCAATAAGGAAAATAAGTAGTAGTAGCATCTTGTGGTCTTAATTGAACTGTTTGAGAAGCGTAATAGATTCTATTATTGGCCATTATTGTGCTCCATATCTTTGATTCGGTAGTTAATAACTAAATACACCTTAAAATCAAAATTCTATGATTTCAGACTGAGATTCTGTCTTGAGAATATCTAAAATATTTTCTCCTAAAGATTTAGCAACTTTATAGTTTTCAAAACTCATAAATAATTTATTTAAGGAGGTAAGGTCTTTAATCATTGCTATATGTGGTTTTTGATATAGCACTAGAATATCGTTAATATAATTAATATCCAAAGATAGTTTCTGTAGATTTATTGAGTCATACACTAAAAAATGAGAACTCTTGCTTATTTGCATATTAGTTGATAAAATATGATCAATGGCATCTTGTAGATTAATTTGGTGTGTAAAATTATGGCATTTCCATTGTATATTAATTTTTGAAGTTAATAGTTCTTTATCTTGTTGAGTGAAGCTTTTTAATTCTGAATTTCTAAACATTAATGACACAAATTGTGGTTTAATTTCAAGATTATTCAAAGTATCAATGATATGGTCAATATCTTGTTGCGAATCGACATCTAATAGTAAATAATACTTCATTTGAGCATTGGTTTTGATATGTTGTAAAAGATCTATGTCTTTGAGTTCATCTTTGTTGGTTTCATAAACTTCTTTCGCAAAACCATATCTACAAGCATATTCATGGATCACATTAAAATTATCTTCTTGTGTTATCGTTTTACTGCCTTTAATTTTTTGAATAATATTTTGTGAACATTCAGTAAATTTATTTCCATTATTTTGATTTGCAAATAAGCATTTTTCACATTTAGTACTAAGCATTATCTTCTCCTAAAGTCCTATGGATACATTTCTACTGACCATCTTACAACGCCATTATGCAAATTAGAGCTCAATGAGTTTACTTCTGATAAATAAGCGTCTTTTATATATGTATAGTATTCTTGATACTCTGGGTTGGCTACTATTTGATCATAATTTAATCCGGAATTATTGATTTCTCCCCTATAGTTAATATTATATACATGATTTTGTATTACTTTATTAACATCATACATATAAAAAGTTTTATCTTTTTGTAGCATTAAAATATCTATTAGATTATTCCTTTGAACGGGATTTTCTGCTAAAATATGTAATAGTATGTCTTGTATAAGAATATTTTGTGTTGTCCCTAATTGTCTAGGAATTTGTTGAGTCCTTGGGGCTAACTCTATTATAATAGCAGGAAGTTCAACTCTATGATTTGCTGCGATACTAGCGTCACCATTGTTTTTAAATGCCGCAGGGTTGTAAGTGAGTTCCTCGACTTCTTTCCACCAGCTTGCTTCACTAGATTTATATACCTGTACATATCTATATGAATAATTTAATTGAACATTGCTAGACAAAGAGACAGGATTATTAAACGTGACTCTACCAAGAGGATAATTTAAACTATAAGTATATAAACCACTACCACTAGGGGCTGGTAAAAAGTTTCCATTAAGATATACGCCAGAAATTTGTATTGGGGACTGATTAGCTATACCGCTTTCATATACCCAGTCTTTTCTGATGGCTTCCCAAACTTTAATCTTATTGGAAGGATCTGTTACTGGTTTTAGTTGATGAAAATTAGATCCTGCAATTCCACTAGTAGGAACTGTAACATTAACATATGCTCCTATATTTAAAAAAGCCCAGTCTAAAAAACTTTTAAGATTGTCTTCTAGGCTTGATATCCTATTTTTTTGCCCTATACTGGTAACTTCTAAAAATTTAGTCATATATTTGCCTCAATATTTTTTTGTATAATACTATACACTTGTGACTCAACTCTTTCTATTGCTCTGGTGGTCCAGTTTTTATTGCTAGAACCAGCAAATGCCGGAGGTACTCTCCAAGAACTTGAAGAAGGAACCATAATACCCATCCCTGATCTTGAATTAGGACTTGGACCATATTTAATATCAAAATTTTTCACTATAATCTCATTATTTCTTAAACACAGCCACTCCAACCATGGTAATGAATAGCCCTTAATATCTGTTACATATGCTGGTGGAGCAGAGATAACTCCTCCTAGGTCTGAAGATTCAAGCATTGTGAGTTCAAATCCTCCGGATAATCCAAAAGAACCCGGTTTAATGGGTATGGTTCTCACTTTAAGTGTCTCTACCATAAGATCAATAACCCCATCAACCTGTCCAACATCTGGTATACCAAGCTCTGCTTTTAGTTCGCCACCAATTAATGATTGATATTCTGGTTCTGCTTTTAATGCCAAGACTACTGCTAATTTAATTTCGTTAGTAATTTTAGGTATTGATTTAGAAATAGATTCATTTATCTCCTTTTTAATTTGTTCTAATATTAAAGACCTAATTTGACTATCACTTTCTAGTATGGTGAGTGATAGGTTCATTTGCGTTTCCACATTGTAATTATATATCTATTATCTCCTAAACCCGCTGGCATAGGATCTCCAGTTCTTTCGTAAACATAACTACCATAATTTTCAATACTGGTATCAAAAACAACTTCATTAGCATTACGGATTTTGGACAAATATGTTATAGGACATATTGTTTGGACCATTCCTCCTGGTATATTTACAACATCTGTTGACCAATTCACAAAATATTTACTATCAAATATGGCTGCCATATATAACACTTCTGATGAATCACTCTTAATAATGCCTATACCCATACATACTGGACATATGTGATTATTTGGAAAAACTACAGGACCACCAGTCTTATAGATATTTGCAGATAGCTTAGAAATTGAATCATATTCGCAATTAGGACAAAGAGTTGAATTAGTCTCTCCAGAATAGTTTAAACGACAAGGAACAGATAGTCCGTTTTGAGCTACTATTGTATCAATAGCATCATTAAAAAGCGCCTTAAATTCTTTGGTAATTAAATTTTCAAACATAATATATAGTTTTATTAGGTTGTTTAAATGTAGCGCCAATTATTTCTTTTTTTGTAATATCTGCTACTAGTGGAAATCTATTTAGTGTTACTGTGTGTGTATTGTTGTCATCACTATAAACGATTACATTATGTGGTATAGTTGCGGATAATGTATATTTATTAAATGATAAACTTTGTATATTCATAGATTATCCAGCTGGTATATAGGTTACAATAAGTTTCCATGAGCTAATGGATCCAGATGCTCCAATATCATTATCATTAACATATAAAGTCCAATTTCCAGTATTGGAATAATTGAACAGATTGCTCAAGGTGCTGACTAAAGTACTATTATTGAATTTGGTAATATTAGTCTTATCATAAATATTGCACAATCCGCCATGAGAAACAGTATTCAAATATTGATCTCCAATAGCCTTATTAGAAAACATAAAACTAAAATTATCTTTATAATTAGCTATCTTAGTATTTGCAGATAGTAAAACTGTATCTCCAGAAGGAGGAGCTAATAAAAATGTCAAGTCTTGGGCAGCAGAATGGGTGAGTCCGTTGATAGCTACTTCTATATTCTCTATTAGTCTACTGTCTGTAGTATGTATTATTCCACTATTATTTGAATTATCAGCTATACTTAGTCCCGATCCAGAATAAACTACTGAATAGATATCAAGCTCTAGACAATCTTCTGGCATACACAAATCAATATTTTGCAATGCTGTGGTCGGGGTAGGAGTGATACCTGTGGTTGCTATGCTTGTGACTGTTGGTGTGAGTGTTGGTGGTGGAATATCTGGATTTAAGCTTAGTGTAGTACAGTCTGTAATAATATCAAAATTTCTTCTTAGAATACCAACACTTCCAGTTGATAGTCTAGTATTCTTTTTGAGAATACCATCTGTTTCGATAATATCTAAATCATAGGTAGCAGAAGTGAATGAGTATAGTTTAGTTTTTTGGGCTGAAATTTGTAGTGTAATTGTGCCCTGAGAATCGGCTACTAATGAATATCCACTATCTTCATTTTCCAAACTTGCTGGAACAGACGTTGAGAAGACTTTTCCACCTCCGTCATTTTGTGCCCATCTTAAAACAACACATTTGCCACTTAAATTAACAGGTATATTATTTTCATCATTATATTGAAATTTAAGAATAAAATCAGAACCTTGTTCGATATTAAAATTATATGTAGCTGCTGCCATAATTGGATCCTTTTTATGAAAACATATTTCTTCTTGGGTCGCCAGGATATGTTAGGCTTGTTGGGTCAAAACGATTACCAACAAACGGACTAAGAATAGCGCGAATAGCAGTTGCTTCTCGAACATCCCAGTGAGATGTTAGTTCTTCGTAAGCTGCGCATGGACCTTCTTCGATAATCATCTTCAATCCTGCTAAACTACCACCAACACTAAGCTGTGCTGGACCAAGTGCCGCCCTAATACCTTCCAAAGCAGCCTTTGTTCGCAAAACACTTTGATCGACTATACAAGCTGATTTTAATGACACCAGACTAATAAAAATACTATCATCATTAACTGTCGGATCTGGACTAATATTTGGACGAACAACATCTATAGTATATGGATTATCTAAAACAACATCAAATTGAACATATTTGGCCGCTACTGATATGATTTGTAGTAATCTTTCGTCAGAATATGTGGGGATTTCTGATAAATCATTGATAAGAGTTCGTACAATAATAGGAATTTCTTTTTTCCAGCTCATATTTGACCCTTTTAGAAGGATAGAATGTCTAGCCTTTAATACACCTTATAGTGAAGGGCATAGAATTTTAAATTAAATGGCTAATTCGGAATAATCCATAATCCGGTAGTCTCATCTAAAACATATTCCTCACCAGGACAAGGTGGAACAAAAGCTCCTTCTGGAACATTTATGTCTTCTCTAAAAACATAACCTATTCCAGCATAATTTTTTCGGTATGGAACTCCACCTCTGTTATGAGCTCCACCAACCGTATTATATGAAGTTCGTTTACATTTTTGTCCTCTAAATTCACCATAATGCTGTTCCCAATCAATATTATTTTCATTTTCATTTTTACCAACTATAACTTCTGTTACCATATTGTTTGTGTCTAAAAATGCATAATGAGCCATATTAATATCCTTTTAGAAAAAAGTAACAGTATCTGTTCCTGCTGTAATTGTAATTAACTTATCTCCACTAATTGTAGAAATTATGTAAGTTAAACCGACTCCTAGCCTAATATTTAAACTTGCAGAGCATCGAATAACAACAACTCCGCTTCCACCAGTACCAGTAGCTGTAGAAGCGGCAAAAGCACCACCACCGCCACCTCCAGTATTAGATGTTCCTGCTATTGCCGCTACACCAGATGAGCCACCAGCACCACCTCCGCCTGTTCCTCCAGCCGAACCTCTACCTCCACCACCACCACCAGCATAAGTTACACCATTCAGATTAGCAGTTCTACCGGCACCTCCTGTACCATTATTCGAGCCAGCAGCACCAGCACCTCCACCTCCTCCAGGATTAAAACCATCTCCAGTAGCGCCAGAGAAACCAGTACCAGTTATAGATACGCCTACGGTGTCTCCAACATTACCGGTCGTTGCTGATCTCCCCCCTCCACTTGCTCCATTACCACCAAGGCGAACATAGGGAGCAGGAGTTCCGTTACTATCGTTTATTCCTCCACTGCCGCCGCCAATAGCAAACACATTATCAAATCTACTAGAGTTACCGTAGCTACTTCTAATGCTGGTTGTAACAGACCCGGCTCCGCCTGCACCAACAGTAACAGAAATAGCTGTATTTAAAGTCACAGAAACAGTCTGCTCAACGACCGCGCCACCACCGCCGCCACCGCCAATGGTTGCTGATGCACCACCAGAACCGCCAGCACCACCTCCACCAACAACAAGTACTCTAACGCTAGTTGGCGCAGTAACCCCATTGATACCATACGGTACTGATGCTATTGTAGCACCACCAATTGCATAAATACCCTGATTCATTATAAGTCTGCTCCTAAAGCCGTAACGTGAGTAGCCTGTGCAACCGACGTAGTCACTCTTACTGACCATGAAGCACTTGGTAAAATCAAATTATTGTATGTGGTACTTACTCTAGTTTGCTGAACAGTTGAAGAGCCTGTTGCAGCAGCTACGGTGACTTCGTCAAATAACCAATAATTAGTACCATCGTATAAAAATATTCTAACAATAGCAGCAGCACTAGTCGCAGCACATTTTACCACAATTTCTGCTACTCTAGTTCCTGTTGAAGCCCCTGTTATTAAAGTTCCAACGCTACTTGGTGCTGTATAACTAGCATCTGCTGTTGCTATCGAAACCGACGCCATTCTTGGTGTTACTGCGAAAACTGGACTAGCTGCCATAATAAGCTCCTATCTGAAATTAGACCATAGATAAAAATTTGCACTATTTATTATATTAAGAGTATTAGATGTTGTCAAATTATTACTACCTATTTGTAGATTATTAGTAAAATTACCACTAGTAGATGTTAGTACTCCAGTGACCGAGGTATTGTTGGTACCGCTAACAGTAATAGTTTGAGCTAAGATTGAATTATTGTATGATAGTGACATATTATAAATTTAATAAGTAGGAAATGATGTTATTGGAACAGTGAAACTGGTGGTATATCTCGCTATTCCCTTTGTTATCCTTAATGAATCGATATAACCATTAAAAAATCTTCCAGCATTATCTGGAGTAGCGCCAATACGAGCAAGAGACTGAGAATATGTTCTTGTTTCTGTTATTGATGCAACTTGACTTCCATTAATAAAAGATTTTAATGTTGACCCAGATCTACACCAAGCAATATGACTCCATATATTTCTAGATATTTTTTGAGATGAATATAGACCAATAGCGGCGGCAGTGTCGGTACTATAATACGCTAATTGTCCTGCTGTTCCAGAATAATCATTAGCAATAAAAAAATATGTATTGTCTGCTGATATTATTATCAAATCTTTACTAAAATTCCTATTACCAATTAATGTTTCTTGATTATAGACTAATGGATAAACCCATGCCTCGACAGTATAATCTCCACTCCCTAATACTAAATTATTATTACTATCAGAAACCCCTATAGAGTCATTAATTCCATCAAATAATGCAGAGGATGACCCGGATCTTGATTGGATGATAGAGGTGCTAATACCTCCCGAGGCTGTTAGTGTTTTGGGGTTTGATGATTGATCAAGAAAATTTCCTTCAAAATTCATTAGCAATGAAACTGATGAAAAACTTGTGTCAGATGCAGAAGAGGACCAAGAACTTAGTTGTGTTCTTAACCAAGTATTATTGGCTCCTGCTATATAAAAATGATTACCATCATAGGCTATTTGTCCAGATATGCTGGGAGCATTATATCCAGAAGGAATAGGACTACCTTGATATAATTGTATTCTTGAAAGAGGCATATTAATTCCTTATTAAATAACTAGTATACTATACACTAGGTTGTAAACTTTCCCAAAGTATTATATCGTCTGCGTAAATCTCGCGCAGCCGCCACGGGCTGAATCGCTTGCATCACGCGAGGCAGCAGCGTTGACCAACGCCACAGGCAGAATCCAGTGACGGCACTGGTGACGATGAGGTCTAGGAGGAGTGATTTCATATGGAGTGGAACTACCATGTGATCGACAGCATGCCGGCGGTGTCAGAGGTCATTCGCCAATCGCAGTCTGCACCCTGCCCAGACGGCAGCAGGTAGAAAACTAACGAGTTTCCAGACACCCAGCCCGCACGCCCGATAATCTGATTTACGATAGAGGTCACATCAGCAACGAGATTCCCAGAACTTGGACGGGTGACGGACACAGAGGCGCTAGTTTGCGAGTCACCTGTCAATAGCGTGCCGGCGTTGTCGGCAGCGCATCCGCGAATGACGATAGAGAACGCCGCCCCTGCAACGCTGCCGGTTGGAAACGTCAGTGTTGCGGACGCGACCGATGCCGGCTTTGGCGAGACAGACCATGTCGTTCGCCAACCAGAATAAGCAGCCGTTGAGCCATCGACATTGCCAATTATAAATTGGCTGCCGCTGGACGCAGTCGCATCGACATACCCATCTGCCTGCCATCTCCAGCTATTGCTTCCGCCACCGGAGGTGAGCGTTGTTGTCTGCGTGTTGACAGGAGTGACGCTAGCGCTTTGCGTGGAATAAGCTCCGGTTCCAAGCGCCGTTTTCGCAGCCACGCGGAACACATACGCCGTTCCGTTAGTCAGTCCGGTCACAACCTGACTCGCAGTCGCAGACGCCGTGCGACCGCTGAACGTAGTCCATGTGCTGCCGCTGTTGCTTGAATATTGAATTGCGTAATCGGTAATGGCAAAACCACCGTTTGAAGCTGGAGCCGTCCACGTTAAAGCCACCTGCGTATTGCCAGCCGTTCCAGAAACACTCGTTGGCGCACCTGGAAGCGCAGGCCAATTGTTAGATCTACTATAAGATTCAGCATCTCTAATATGCCATATGTTACTAGCAGCATTTTGAGATACTGATGGATTAGATCCTATTAATCCTCCTCTAACTCTCATTAAGAATACTCCTTCCAACTAGTATTAATTTTTAATTTATTTGCTGTTCCTGCTGTAGCATAAATTGATTGAGCTTCTAGTAAGCTAACTCCTTGGTTTTTATCAACAATAATTAATGAGGAATTAGCGGGAATACTAACTGTTGATCCTAGTTCATAAGCAGTTCCAGAATTATCAACTGTACGATAAAAAGTTATAGTTACTGTAACAGCATTAGCTGTATCAATGTTAGCAACAGTAATACCATCTATTAAGAATAATTTATTACTACTAGCAACATTACTAACCAATAACGTAGAATTAGTAGTAGTTAAACTAACTGATGAATTATTAGCATAAACACTAGACGGACTATTAATATTTGGATTAGCCATATTTTTACCTTTAACTTAAAGCCATGATAGTACCAAGTTTTGGTCCAGTATTAGTTACACTAATTGTTGTTCCACTAATAGCAACATTAATTCCATTTCCAGCAATTATGTTGGTAATTGGTAATAAGCCACTAACACTACTATTAAAATCAATTATATTAGAAGATGTGTGGGTATGACCACTAATACTAATTCCAGTTCCATTAACAAACGGAAGGTCACTAAAAGTTTTAACTCCACTAATAGCTTGATTGCCAGTTGTATAAACAATAGTGTTTGGTAATAGTCCTAACGATCCATCACCCTTTACATAGTCAGAAGAGGTTCCCCCTTGAGTAATAAATTTGTCAGCATTAATATATTGAAAATAATCAATAGAATTTGTAGATCCACCAGTTGCAGACAATGCTACTAGTGTTGAGTTTGTTTTATCATATACGCAATTTAATATTGAATAAAATCCACTTAGTACAACTGGGGCGACATTACTTAATGCCGAAGTTAGCATTTGACAGTTAGCTAAAGTAATGATGCTTGAAGAGGCTGATGTGATAGCATTTGTCACAGCAGCAACTACTATAGAATCTACAAGACTTAAAGTTCCAGAAGTTAAAACTGGAGCCACAGTAACAGCGCTTTTAATAATTATATTTGCGCTAG